>Ga0181399_1000639_pt1 | contig 12789 bp, 16 predicted proteins | sample 22SPOviralmetaG_FD_130128 | JGI IMG/M metagenome (GOLD analysis project Ga0181399, IMG submission 130128) | Marine viral communities from the oligotrophic San Pedro Time Series (SPOT) site, San Pedro Channel, CA, USA - 22 SPOT_SRF_2011-05-21 | ecosystem: Environmental > Aquatic > Marine > Strait...
AGGTCCAGGTATTGTTGGTGATCTTGCTTTCTTTTCTGATGCAGGAAGTAGAAAGGCTGATTTTGTTATGAGTAGTGATAATTTTCCTATTACTGCTTTGGTTAGTGAATTTGCTAAATTAATTAGTGAACCTGCATATGCCAAAGAAGTAGAGACATTACAAGAATCTGTTAATGAAGGTACTCGTGGTGTATTATCAGCACAAGAACAAAAAATGGTTCTTAAACAATTAAAATCTGGCAAGAGTGCTGCTCAAATATCTAGAGATTTAAAAATATCATACGGTGCAATTCTTAAATTAAAAAGAAATGAAACTGTTACTTTAGAAGAACCTGCTGCAGTAAAAGTAAATGAAGAAACTTTAGCAGATAAGGTTAAATTCTTAGATGAAACATTACAGGATATTTATGATATAGCCAGAAAGGTTGCTGCAGGGGCATTTAATTCATTAATGATATCTGGTAGAGCCGGTACTGGTAAAACCTTTAGTGTAGAGAAAGCATTAACAGACGAAGGGCTTGTTGCAGATGATGACTACATTATGGTGTCTGGTGCAGTATCAACAATTATGATGTTTAAGAAAATGTATCAGTATAGAAATAAGGTTTTAGTATTTGATGATTGTGATGCTGTATTTAGAGATGAGAATGGCCGTAATATTTTAAAGGCTGCACTTGATACAAAAGCAGTAAGAAGAATATCTTATCTTAAGAAGAGTGGATTAGTATTTGATCCTAAGGATTTTGAAATGGATCCTGAAGGGGAATTCAATATGATAGAAAACGGTATGGTACCGGCATACTTTGATTTTGTAGGTAGAGTAATATTTATATCTAACCTTGCAAAAGATAAGGCTGATCCTGATGGGGCTATTCGTTCAAGGTCTATTCTAATGGATGTTAATCCTGATGATGCTACTCTTATGGAAAGAATTAAAACTTTACTCCCTTATCTTGATCCTAAGGATATGCCTTTAGCAGATAAACAAGAAATTTACGAGTTTATGAAAAAGGCTAATGATGTTTCTATGAGAACCTTTGTTAAAGCCGCAGGACTTAAACAGGCAGGTTTAAAGAACTGGGAAAGAATGACAAAAAGATATTTATAATTATGAAATATATTAAAAGTAAATCTGATTTTATTAATGAAGCAGTAAGTGTAGAAACTAACCGCTACGAAAGAAGTCATGGAAAGAAACCTAGAGGAACCGGCCAATGGGCATTTTACTTTACCTCCACCGGCGGTGAACCTATATTTGTACCAAAGTCAATGAGTTATTCTGATGCTGTTAAATGGGCAAAGGGAGAAGCTAAAAAAGCTGGAGAAACAACTATTTATGTTGGTGAATCATTAGATGAAAAAAGATCTTCGCCTTATGGAGAAATAATGTTAGATCTTGATGCTGCTATGAAAAAGGCTATTAAGAAAGGTGTAACTACATTATCTTATGCTAAGGATTATGTTCAGTCATTAGAAAGAATGGCAAAGAAAAATGCTAAAAGATTCTTTAAAGATTATCAGGATTTTACTGAAGATGATTGGATTGAAGATGTAAGATATAATATGGCTAATGAAAAAGTTAATGAAAAATTTAAAGAAGGTGAATTTATTAAATCTAAAGTAGACAGTGATAGATTTAATGGAGATGTTTATGATGTAACAAATGATGTGGATGGTACGGAGATTGATAAAGGTATGACATTTAGGGTTGGATCTGTAGGTAGAGATGAAGCTATTATATTTGGTGCTGATGATGAAATAGAATACTCAATAGATCCAAATGATCTTAAAAAATATTTTGTAAAAGAATCAGTAATTAATGAAGGTAGAGCTTCAGCTGATAGATTACTTAAAGATGTAGTAAAAGGTAATGCATCCGAAGTTGAAGGTATTAAATTATCTAAGGATATGGCACAAGGCTTTGTGGATTGGTTACGATATTCTACTTATGGTAAAAAGTTTGGGGCTTTACCTTTTGATAAATTATTTACTGCTGCATTTAATTGGGGATTAGATAGATTTGTTAAAGGTGCTAATACTAAAGTAAAAGATGAGTTTAAAGAACTTAAGGCTAAGGCTAAAGAAATGCGTAAGGCTGAAATGAAAGGCGAATCTCTTACTGAAAGTAAAGGTGATAAAGCCGTAAGTATGGCACAAAAGAAATTAGATAAGGTGATGGCTGACTTAAAAGCTAACTTATTAAAATTTAAAGGTGCTAAGACTGATGCAGATAAAGAAACTTTTAAAACTGAAGCAGGAAGATTAACTCAATTAAGAAAGGATGCTCATAATAATTTAGAACAGGCTATACAAGATGCTTATGCTGATGTTGATTTAGTTGTAATGGAAAATTATGATACTGAACAAAGAAAGGAAATGGCTTCAAAAGGATTGGCATTACCTGACGGTAGCTTTCCAATTAAAAACTTAGAAGATTTAAAGAATGCTATTCAAGCATACGGTAGGTCAAAAGATCAGGCGGCCGCTGCTAAGTTTATAGCAAAAAGAGCAAAAGCTTTAAGTGCTGAGGATTTAATTCCAGACACTGAAGATTTTCAAAAAGCTTTAAAAGAAGCAGAGTTCGGAAGAATTCCAAAATTTGGTAAATAATATGAAATACTTTAAAACATTTGAAAAATATAGATACGGAGTTAATGGCGTAGGTTCCCTTAGGAATTCATTGGCTGCATTAAAAAGACAAAATATTAATGGTCGTTATGTAGATCCTGAAATATTAGCACAAGGCATCCGTAATGAATATGAAGCCATCACAGGTGAGAAATATGAAGATGAGGTTCAGATGTCAATGGATAATACTATTGCTGATATTATTGGTCATTTTAAATTAGATGGACCAGAATTTATGGCAGCATGGGATAAAGTAGTTAAAGAATCAGTTAATGAAAATGAAATTAAAGTTGGGGATATTGTTTATAGAAAATTTCCAGGAGAAGATTCATCACAAACCTTTAAAGTAATTAGTATTTCTGGTAGAAAGGCCAAGTTAAAAGACAATAAGACAGGTAAACAAAACGGTATGTATCTTTCAGACCTAGTTAAAGAATCAGTTAATGAAGCTAAAGATTCAGTTCATATTAAAAAACTAACTGATACTTTTGATAAATTTAAACTACCTAAAAAATATGAGATAATGATGGACTCTCTATTTGGAGGTGGTAGTAAAATTGCAGTATTAAGAAAAAGAAATACTTATGGTGGTGGTGCTATGATAGACACTCATAGAAAAGACGGTGGTTCAAACTACGAAGGCTTTATTGAAATTCTTAGTTCAAGAAGCGGAAGACCAATTCCTGGTAAAAGTAAATTTGATAATATTGATGATGCAATGAAAGCTGCAACTAAATTTGTAGATAGTATTAAAGAATCAGTAACAGATGCTTCTAATAATTTAGAAAAGATATTTGGAACTGACCAAGAAACAATGGATATGTTTCAAGGCATTGAAGATAACGGTACCATAAAGGATATGATAGAATTTATTGATGAATTCGGTAATGAAGAAATGTTGTCTCGTTATGGTATAAAATCATCTGCACAAGTAAAAAAGCTAGCTAAAACTATTATGAATGAATCTTATAAAGGTAACTTTACTGATTTTAAATATGATTTAGAAATGGCTATAGATAATATGGATATTTCTCCTAAGGCAATTAAATCGGTTAAGAAAAAAGGTAAAGGTTACGAAGTAAGACTATCTTCTTATATGAGTGATAAATCTACATGGGAAAAGATTGGTGATACAATCGGAGCCACACTTATATCATTTAAACCTGGTAGTATTAATATTGGAATATACGAATAAGCAATGAAAGATTGCAAATGTAAATCTTGTAAATGTAATGAATTAACCAATGAACAGGTAATTCAGCAAATGGAAGATCAAACTAAACCTTTTACCGAAGAACAATATTCAACAAATACAGTCCTAAGGCACTTTGATCCAACTGCTCCGGATCATTTATATAAATGGCATGCTGATGAAGAAGATCGTTTTATAGAATCTCTTAATGAAAACGATTGGCAATTTCAATTCGATAATGAATTACCACAATCAATAGAGCCAGGTAAAATTATTCATATCCCTAAAGGTCTGATTCATCGCTTAATTAAAGGCACTTCAAATCTAAGTATTTCTATAAAATCTTAACTTAAACAATTTACTTTTTAAAGGTATAATTAATATAGAAACATTATCACTTTCAGAAAGTAATAAATGTTGTTATATTTTTATTATAAATCTAAAACTAACTATGGGAGAAATATATCCAGACGAAGAAAATCTAAATAAAGAAAAGAAATCAGGTAAAAGAGTTAATACCTTAACCATATTAGAACAGTATGGAACTAATGTAACACAATTAGCCATAGACGATAAGCTTGATCCTGTTATAGGAAGAGAAGATGAGATCTTGAGAGTGGTACAAATTTTAGGTAGGCGAAGAAAAAATAATCCAGTATTAGTAGGAGAACCTGGTGTTGGTAAAACTGCAATAGTTGAAGGGCTAGCATCAAGGATTGTGGAAGGTAATGTACCTGTTACACTACAAGGTAAAATCATATACACATTAGAATTATCTACAATAGTTGCCGGCACAAAATACCGTGGGCAGTTTGAAGAAAGGATGAAAGCTATAGTTGATGAACTAATAGAAAATCCTAATGTAATTATTTTTATTGATGAACTTCATACTATCATGGGTGCAGGTGGATCTACCGGATCTTTAGATGCTTCTAATATTATTAAACCTGCATTGTCAAGAGGAGAGATAAGATGTATTGGTGCAACTACATTTGATGAATTTAGAGAAAGCATTGAATCTGATGGTGCTTTAGATAGAAGGTTTCAAAAGGTTGTAATTGAACCGCCTTCATTAGAAGAAACTATTGAAATCTTATCTTACTTAAGACATAAGTATTCTGATTTTCATAATGTAAATTATTCTGATGATATTATTAATATGATCGTAAAGGTTGCTGACCAATATATGATGGATAGATTTTTTCCTGATAAGGCAGTTGATATTTTGGATGAGGTAGGTTCTTATAAACATTTAACTCATATTAAAATTCCTAAAAAGATAAAGGTATTAGAAGCTAAATTAATAGAAGCAGAGAAGGATAAAAAGAAAGCAGTAAAAGAACAACAATATGAAGTTGCCGCTAAGATGAGAGATACTTGTTTATCTATGAAAAGAAAAATAGAAAAGGAGTATGCTGATTGGAAATCCGAATTATCTGAAGTAAGAATGGAAATTACCGAAGAGGATATTTTATATGTTATTTCTAAAGCCACTGGGGTACCAGTAGAAAAGATTACCGATAAAGAACATAAAAACCTTTTAGGAATTAATAAACATTTATCTTCAAAGGTAATTGGACAAGAAGAAGCTATTAATAAAATATCAATGACTATCCAAAGAAACCGAGTAGGTATCAGAAAAAGAGATAGAACCATGGGTAATTTTATTTTCTTAGGTCCTACTGGTGTTGGTAAGACTCAGTTGGCAAAAGAGTTAAGTTCGTATATGTTTAACTCAGATGAAGATCTTATTAGAGTGGATATGACTGAGTATATGGAACCTCATTCTGTTTCAAAATTAATTGGTTCTCCACCTGGTTATGTAGGTCATGAATCTGGTGGGTTTTTAACAGAGCAGGTGAAAAGAAAACCACACTCTGTTATATTATTTGATGAAATAGAAAAAGCTCATCCAGAAGTATTTAATGTATTACTTCAAATGTTAGATGATGGTTACTTAACTGATTCTTTAGGTAGGTCAATTGATTTTAGAAATTGTTTAGTAATCTTAACATCAAATACTGGATCAAGAAAGGTACAAGATTTTGGTAGCGGTATAGGATTCGGTACAAAAACAGTAGCCGAAGAACAACAAGCAGAAAAAGATATTATTAATAAAGCCTTAAAGAAAAAGTTTGCACCAGAATTTTTAAATAGAATTGATGAAGTAATAGTATTTAATTCATTAACCAAAAATGTGGTAATGTCAATTTTAAATAAAGAATGTAAAGAGCTTGCTGAAAATCTAAAAGAAGTTGGTGAATATACTTTAAAAATTAATAAAGCTGCAAAAAATATAATTTTGGATCAAGGTTTTGATCCTAAGTATGGTGCAAGACCATTAAGAAGATCATTGGAAAGATTAATTGAAAATCCTGTTGCTGAAATGATTCTTAAAAAGGAAATTTCTGAAGGTGATGTTATAAATATAACTGCAACAAAAGGAGAACTTAAAATAGCTAAAGGTTAAACAATTTAAGTTTTTTGCATATAAAAATAAATAAAGTAATACAGTGAGTTCAGTAGATCAACAACAAAACGGCAACCCTCATACACAAGAGACGAGGAATACCTTTAATAAAAAGGTTGCTAAATATAGCATGCTAGGTAGAAGTAAGAAAATTCAGTGGAGCGATAAGAGAAGGTTTCGTAACATTTAAAAAAACAAAGATGAGTAAAGCAGATGATGCATGGCAGATCCTTAGGATCCAAGGAGAATTCACAAAGGGTTTTGATACATTTAATGAATTAAAAGGACCTTGTATTTCTGTATTTGGTAGTGCAAGAACCTTAAGTACTAATTCTGTATATAAAGATGCAGAAAAGCTAGGTACGCTTCTCGTTGAAGCTGGGTTTGGAGTTATTACTGGAGGAGGACCTGGTATTATGGAGGCTGCTAACAAAGGTGCCCATAATGCAGGTGGAAAAAGTATTGGGGTTGGTATTGAATTACCCTTCGAGGCTAGTATGAATGAATATGTAGATCTTGGTGTAGAGAATAGATATTTCTTTACTCGTAAAGTAATGTTTCTAAAATACTCACAAGGGTTTGTAATATTTCCAGGTGGGGTTGGAACACTTGATGAGTTATTTGAAGCCATTACTCTTGCACAATGTGGGCACAATGTAAAATACCCAATAGTCCTTGTAGGTAAAAAATACTGGAGTGGTTTAGTAGATTGGATGCAAGATACGTTATGGACTAACGGTGCAATAAGTGGAGATGATCTTGATTTATTTAGGGTAGTTGATACGGCAGAAGAAGCTGTAGAAAAAATAACAGAATACCATTCTAGGTATAAAGAAAATAATACAGAAACTAATTTTTAACTATGGATGAAATAAGCTTGGACCACGTAGATGATAAACACGGATGGTTATGGACCGATACATTTAAAACAAATAAAAAAGATCCTAAAGGAAGAGCTTGGATTGTTGATGATTTTTATGAAGATCCTGATGCAGTTAGAGAATTTGCATTAAAACAATATTACACTTGTGATAGTAAAGAACATGGTGGTGTAGGTTGCCGAACACGTAAACAGTTCTTATTTGATGATGTGAAGGAACAGTTTGAAAAAATCATGGGTAAAAAGATAACTAATTGGAGGGAGACATATCAAATATGTGGAGTCTTTCAATATGGCACAGCAGGAATACCTAATGTTTACCATGTAGACGCACAGCAGTATGCAGCAATGATTTTCTTAACACCTAATGCTCCATTCCAGGCAGGGACTAAAATTGTTGCTAATAAGAAAAGTCAAATTTATCACTCTTCACAAAGCGATAATGTATATGATTATTTTCCTCAACAAGAAACCTTTGTAGACGGTACATTATTTGAAGATGTTGATGTATTTGGAAATGTTTATAATAGATTAGTAATTTTTGATGGTAAAGCTTTACATACGGCTGGAGATTATTTTGGCCATGATATTAATACAGGAAGACTTTGGCAAATGTTTTTCTTTGATGTAGAAGAATAAGATGAAACTAATTAAAAAATTAATATTCTTGATTAGATTAAAATTTGCAAAAAGAAAAAGAAAATCAGTATGGGATCTTTAAAACAATTTTTAGAAAATAAGTATGTAAGACTAATTTTTAGTATTGCTATTATGGGATCTGCTATTCCTTCTATCTATCAAGATTTTACTTATGGACATCAAGGAACCTGGACTCATTATGGTATGGGTTTAGTTGGAATACTTTATTTTATTGAATCATTACTTTGGACTTTAGACTTATGGACAGACAACTCAAAAAAGAATTAGAAACCTTTGAAGATTTAATTTTCGATGGAAAGGAAATAAACACAGATGACTTTTATCTATTAAAGAAAAAGCTTTTAAAGAAAGAGGAATTAGAATTACTTGAAATTCATTTAGTATTAGAAGCAATGTTAGATAAAAGAAATGATAAGTTAATGAATAGGAGACTGAACATTCTTACAATTTGGTCAACTATATTTTTGCCTTTATCATTTTACACTGGTCTTTGGGGAATGAATTTTGATGATGTACCTTTAATCTCGGATGACAATGGATTTTGGGTATTCTCTGGATTAACGGTCATAACAGTTTTAGGAATGTGGTTATATTTTAAAAAGAACAAATGGATTTAGATAAAGACTTTACAATAGACGAAAGATACCAAGAACTTTTGCAGACTATTTTAGATTATGGTAAAGATAAAAAAGATAGGACAGGGACTGGTACAAAATCAATATTTGGATATACTATCAGATGGGATATGACACAAGGCTTTCCTTTGTTAACTACAAAGAAGATGCCAATGAAAACTATTGCTACTGAACTTAAGTGGTTCTTAAAAGGAGATACTAACATTAAGTACTTAGTTGACAACGGTTGTAATATTTGGAATGGTGATGCCTTCAAAAACTATATTAGTAAAACTAATGAGTACAAAGGTAATTGGCCTGATACTATGAAAGAGTTTATTGAACGAATTAAAACCGATGATGAATTTGCAAAGAAGTGGGGTGAGCTAGGTCCGATTTATGGAAAGCAGTGGAGAGATTGGAATGAAATAGGGGAAGATCAAATCTTAAATTTAATTACTGAGCTTAAAGAAAATCCAGACAGTAGACGATTAATAGTTAATGCATGGAATGTTGGTGAGTTAGACCAAATGACTTTACCTCCATGCCATTACGGTTTTCAAATGTACACTAAAGAATTAACCTTTCATGAAAGATGGGCTCTATATTCCGATAAGCCATACGATGGTAACGGTTTAGGTATGATAAATACTTTAGACTTTATGGATGATGAGGGAATTCCTACTAGGTCAATTTCTTTAATGTGGAATCAAAGATCTGTTGATACATTCTTAGGACTTCCATTTAATATTGCAAGCTATGCACTACTTCTAAAATTAATTGCACATGAAGTAAATATGGTACCTGACCAACTGATTGGAAATTTAGGAGATGTTCATTTATATAAAAATCATATAGAACAAGCAAAGGAACAAATTGAGAGAGATCCAATTATGTTACCGGAATTAGAAGTAAGTGATGTAGATTTAGTAAATGGTGAATTTGCATATGAACTCATGGGTTATGAAAGTCATAAATCCATTAAAGCACCTTTAAGTAATTAAAATGAAGTGGTATAAAAAATACAATTGGACATTTATTTTAACATGGCTAATAATTATTGGAATTAGTTTTATGTTAGCAAGGTTTTGGATGATATCTTTATTCTAATCTTTCAGAAATTAATTATTTTTGTTATATTTATATAAAATAACAATATATGGAAACCAACCTTGGATACTGTTGTATCAATCTTAATTTACGAAACATACCTATTACTGTAAACCGAACATGTAGAAAAATTACATTTCAACAAAAAGGTATGGATCATGTAAGTAACCTTGCATTACAAAACATCAGAGATCTTATTGAAATTATCAAATGGAATCATAAGAATGGTTTCAAGGTATACCGCATGTCATCAGATATGTTTCCTTGGATGTCAGAGTACGAGCTTAGTGAATTACCAGACTTCAAAAAGATATCAATTCTTCTAAAGGGTGCAGGTACATTGGCTCAAAAATATGGACAAAGATTATCATTTCATCCAGGTCCTTTCAATGTACTAGGTTCTCCTAATCCTGTATTGGTTCAAAAAACTCAAAAAGAGCTAAACCAAACAGCAGAGATCATGGATCTTATGGGTCTTCCACAATCTCACTTCTATCCTATCAATATCCATTGCAACGGTGTATACGGCGATAAAATGGCTACTATGGGTAGATGGGCCTCTAATTATCTCAATCTGTCTCAATCTGCTCAAGCTAGGTTAGTTGTAGAGAATGATGACAAAGGAAGTATGTATTCTGTACAAGACCTCTATGACGGTATTTTCTCGGCAGTAAAGGTACCTATTACATTTGATTTTCATCATCACCGTTTTCAACCTGGTGGCTTATCTGAACAAGAAGCTTTTGAATTGGCAATGAGTACATGGCATTATCATAATGTAAAACCACTATTTCATTATTCGTCATGCCGCCGTACCTTCGAAGATCCTAAATGTAAAGCACAAGCACATGCTGATTTTGTATACGAGAAGATCAATGACTATGGTCATGCCGTAGACATCGAGGTCGAAGCAAAAGCAAAAGAAGTGGCTGTACTAAAATACCGAGAAGAAAATACTTCTCTTTTAGAAAAATATTTACCTTTTGATAGACAAGAGGAATTAGAATTGAATTAAAAAAAACTATGATACAAGTTCTTAAAACAAAACCAATGAAAAGTACTACAAAAGTTGAAGGACTTTTGGTACAAATGGACAATAAACAATGGTATGCAATTACCCGTATGCAACCTGCTAGGTTCGGTTGGTATCTAAGGTGTGGGCCGTGCACTACATCAGGAAAGATGGATTTAATAAATGATATACTTTATATGGTTCCTACAAAAACCAAACAAGAGTTTCAGGTTGGTATTGATCTTTTAGTAGATATTCTTAATGGAAAGAAAGCGGCTGTAATTGATATGCCTAATTATAACCAAAGATTCTAAATTGTTAATAACTTTTAGAAAAAAGTCTCTAAAAAATTTTTATTTCCCAATTATTTTGATTATATTTATAATATATTAATTCAAACTATATTTAAAATAAACAACATGGTAAAAACGGAAATTACACAATTTAACAAGGCTAATCTACAAGTCCTAAGAACTGAAATCGACAACGCTCTTAAAGCTGTAGAAAATCAATTTGGAATCAAACTGCATGCAGGAAATGCATCGTTCTCTGGAAATGAGGTAACCTTTAAACTAAAAGGAAATACCATCGGTGAAGGTGGAACTGTAATTACAAGAGAAGCAACTAATTGGAACCGTCACAGAGGATTACATGGAATGGATCATTTATCTGTAGGTGATCAAATTACAATCCAAGGAAAATCTTATACTCTTACAGGATACAATACAAGAGCAAGAAAGGCTCCGGTAGAATTTAAAGATTCAAGAGGAAACGGTTACAAATGTTCTATGAGAATGCTTCAAATGGAAAACTCTAAATAATATGAAAGATTTAAAATACATACCAAAAGACTACCTACAAGACTTCCTTGTGGGTATGTCTAACTACGATACTGAAACTCTTTTAACTGACTTAAGTGTATGTGAACTCTTGGATGGTAAAGTACCTGAGGATCATAACCCTGATGTACCACCATACCAAGCAGCGGAAGCATTCCTGGTTCTTTTCCAAGAAAGAGAAGAATATGAACTATGTTCAATGATTTTGAAAAAATGGCCAAAGCTTAAAAACGAAGAAGTATGATCTTAGAATTGTTTGGAATACTTTTTATTATAGGATTAAGCTTTTTATTCCACATGGTCGTCTATGAAGATGATTGGGTTAAAGAATGGTACTGGAAAGTATTGATCGGAGGCGGTATCTTACTTGTAGTATTCTTGGCAATAATGGGATACTAAAATTAATAATTAAAAAACGGAAATTATGTCAACAGAATTAAAATCGCTTAAAGGAAAATTTCACAGTTCTAAAACTGGTAAATTGGAAAACGCTGAATTGTCATTGACAAGATTCAGCGGAGGAAAAGAAGGTATGAAACTCCAATTAACATTGAGAGACCAAGGAGACTTCTTTACTCACATCGCTCTTAGCAAAGAAGAGCTTATAACTTTAGTTAAAGAAATCCAAGAAAACTTTGATATCTAAATTGTTAATAACTTTTAGAAAAAAGTCTCTAAAATATTTTCAATTCCCAACAAAATTGATTATATTTATATTATATAAAAACAATTAAAAAAACGGAAAAATGGCAACTATTACAATTTACACACAGTACTACGAAAATTACTCTGACACGGCAACTCCTTACTGGAAGCCTAAAGGTGGTCAGGTATTTGAAATTGAGAACATTGAAAGTGATCTCATCATGTATGCTGATGATCTGAAAGAGGTACTTACAAACCTCATTGCTGCAAAAAGCAATGAACATGTAAAATATGAATACCGAGAGCATGATGTAGACTTCATCGGTAAAGATTTATCAATCACTACTACCATGTTGGTAGGTGAAATTAGAAACCAATTTAATAAAGAAGGAAGATATGAACTTTCATAACATTATATTTAAAAGAGAAGATGTGTTAGGTGGATTCAGATCCAGGACTCATTTCACAAACGGACTTAGTTTATCAGTATCTGCAGGTTCAGGTATTTACTGTAATCCTAGAGAAGACCGCTCTAGTATAAATCAATACTTAACATTTGAAATTGCTGTCTTTGATGCTGATGATAACTTCATAACAACAACATTCTTTCCTGACAGTCATGATGATGTAGTAGGATGGTTAAGCAGAGATGAGATCAATGACTTAATGGATAGAATCTCAAATCACGGTAATCCACAAAAGGACATCCCAGGATTTGAAGGTACTTTGGATCAACTTA
>Ga0181399_1000640_pt1 | contig 12784 bp, 16 predicted proteins | sample 22SPOviralmetaG_FD_130128 | JGI IMG/M metagenome (GOLD analysis project Ga0181399, IMG submission 130128) | Marine viral communities from the oligotrophic San Pedro Time Series (SPOT) site, San Pedro Channel, CA, USA - 22 SPOT_SRF_2011-05-21 | ecosystem: Environmental > Aquatic > Marine > Strait...
CAAAGGGGGATACATCCCCTTTACAATGTCACTCAGATCATCATCTCTTCCATCATAAGCAGAGATTCTTTCATAGTTTTCTATTTCCCAATACTTAAATTGATCTTCCATATACTCACGTCTCTCTGGTTGTCCATCAAGATTAAGATAATAGATTGGGCCAATTCCTTTAAGTTTGTATAGTGCTTTATTTTTATCCATTGATCCACTCAATAACATCAACTTTAGGTTTCCATCCCAAAACCTTCTGAATTTTATCTATATTCGCAAAAGTAAAGTCCATCTCACCACTTCGAGATGGAAGAAAGACTTGATCATCAGATATACAATCTGCAATTTGTTTTACAGAATAATTTTTACCACTACCAACATTAAAAACTTCTCCTATATGATCACTAAGATCAGAAACTGCTGCAAGATAATTTGCTTCAGCAACGTCTTTTACATAAACAAAATCTCTCCTTTGAGATCCATCACCAACTAAAGTAATTGATTGTCCTGCTTCCTTCTGTCTCTGAAATATTCCAATTACAGGGGCATGTTGACCCTTCTGAGGAGACCTTTCCCCAAATACATTAAAGTAACGAAGAGATACAGTCTCAAGTCCATACAAATCATAATACATTTTACAAATTTTCTCTGCAGCGATCTTAGATACAGAGTACGGATTTAATCAATCATCTGGTTGAGTCTCTACATTGGGATAAGGATTATTACCATACCCAGAAGAAGTAGAAGAGTATACTACTCTTTTCACACCTGCCTCGCGAGCACATTGTAAAACCACAGTAGTTCCAACACAGTTTTTAGTAACTGCATTGATAGGATTCTCAATAGAAGGTTGTAAACGACTCTCTGCTGCTAGATGAAACACATAGTCAATACCATCAAAGTGTTCTCTCATGTCTCTATAAGTGGAGATGTCTGCCTTCACATTATAGGTTTTACTGTTCCAGTAAAAGTTATCATTGTTTGCACTTTCATTATCAATACAGATAACTTCATGACCTTTACTTAATAGATTCTCAACAACGTGCGATCCAATAAAACCAGATCCACCAGTAACTAAACTTTTAGGCATAATTTAAACTCTCATATATTTTGGTTTTTAATTTTGTAGTCGAATAACCATGATCTCGACTAATAAAATTGACTTGTATATCTATATGTTTACCAGTATAAGATCCATCAGAATAATCATCACCGACAAATCTAATATCATAATCTTTGAGATATGACAAGAAAGTATCCTCTGCTTGATAAACTACAATATCATCAATATATCTAATCGATCTAAGAATTTCTTTTCTATCTTCTAAAGATTGAACTGGTTTCATCTTATTGGGTCTAGCCATTGAAGGATCTTCATGAAGAGCGACTGTAAGATGATTGCAGTGCTGCTTACACTCTTTAAACATCCTCACATACCCAGGATGAATAAGATCGAATGCTCCAGCAACTATACCCTTCTTAAGAGGTTGAGTTTTTTTCCATTCCTCAACATTAATACCTTTATCATCAATAAAAATATCTGCTGTAGGTTTATGGAACATGGGTTCTAGTTCATTGTACTTAACTCCCCACTCAGCAAGCATGTCTGTAGTGAGTTTAGTCCAGTCTTTACCAGACCCTCTACCCCTAGCAGTCATAATGATAATATGATTACCTTCATCAAAGAGACGATTGATAGTCTCTACCATAAAAACAATTGGGGTAGAGTCCCAATATCTTTGATTATGACCATCTGGATCACATGGAGTATCACAGATAGTCCCATCTAAATCAAAGCAATACTTCATACCACTCCATGAAGGAAAATTTGATGAACACATTCTACCACACCATAAGACTTACTTGCAATATAATAATTCCAAAGAGCATTAGTTGCTGTAGTTCGGATTCTATTGTTAGATTCAAATCCAGTCAGAACCCCATAACTAACTTCATTCTCCTCACACCAATGAACACAGTTAATCATATTCTTAGATTCTCCACCAGAACTCATCAAAATAACAAGAGTTTCATCCTCAACATAATATTCCAAAAACTTCTGATATGCGTTCTCATACCCAAAATCGTTTGTGAGCATGGTAAGCATTGAAGGATCAGAAAGAATAGAAACTTTCTTACCTTTGAACTTCATATAATCTTGAGAAATATGGGATGCAACTGAGCTGCTACCTCCATTCCCCAAAACAATAATTCGACTATGGTTTTGAAATGCTTCTTCAAATTTCCCAAACTCATTACCCATATGGGCACATTCAAGAACTTCAATATACTCTTTAAATGGATTCACCACACACACCATCCGCAGTTACTTTTATTTTAACACTATCTAATTCAGTAGTCAATGAATTCTTTTTAGAAAATGTAAGAAAGAATCCACCATTACCAGCACCACATAACTTATGACTCAAAACCGTGGGGTTGTTGTTTAACTCAGAATCAATCTGTTGGATTCTTTTGTTCTCAGTAATAATAGAACTAGTTTCCTTTTTCTTATTCCAAGACTCACTCATCAAAAAGAAAAACTTTTTATGATCATTATCAATAATAGATTCATGTGCAGTATCTACGGTATCTAAAAGAGGTTTTACTTTGTATAAATTATCAGTTACACTCTTTAGTACTTTTTTAGAATTCCTGGTCACTCCAGTAAAAACAAGATGCATGTCATATTCATCAAATAAATCTACAGGTAAAAACTCATACTTGATTCTATAATTATCCATAAACTCAATTCGTTTAAAACCACCAATACCACATCCATATGGATCTTGATAACCACAATAAGGATTAAAAGAAACCTCAAGTTTATGGGCTAACTTACAAATGTTAGTTTCAGTCATTTCAGTTTCTAAAAAAAGACAACATGCTTTAATAAGACTGATAATATATGAAGATGATGATGCAAGTCCACTTCCTTGAGAATATGCATCACTAGTTAATGTGACTTGTACTGGTGGCATATTAAAATACTCAAGTACAACTCTTACAACTTCGTTTTGAATTTCATTAATACTAGAAACTTCTTCTCTCTTAGAATAATTAATAATATACTTATGCATATCTTTATTAAATCCAAACCTATCTTGACTGATGGTTACATAAGTTTTTAGATCACAAGTAAAACTAATTACAGATCCATATCCATATTTTTCAACAAAGTATGGATTGTCAGTAGATCCACCAAACAAAGATACTCTCAAAGGACAACTAGATACAAACATATTTTTTCATATACTCCTGATTAGAATAATATTTTTTCAATTCTTGTGCCGACATTTTTTGTAAAGACTCCCATACAGCAAAGTTTTCTGCCATGTAAGGATTGCCATTTACAGAATTTGGCCAAGAGTTATGTCCCCTACTATGTTCAAGATGATAGACCTCATGATCAATTCTACCAATATTATATCCTAATTTTTCAAATCTATAAAATCTTTCTTTATCTTCCGGAGAGGAACCTCTAAAATTTTCATTCTCTAATCCTACAGCAAAATATGATTTTCGATTTAAAAACTGAACATGTCCGTATTGAGCATCAAAAATTTTAGATTTTTTATCTAGAACATCAAAACTAAAATCACTTGAAATGAAATTACTAACATCAGTATCATCAGCAAATACCATTTTTTGATACTGACCAAACCCATAAGGATATACTATATCATATCCATCCAAAATCATCTTAACAGATTCTTCACAAGTTTCTGATTTTAATAAAACATCACCATCATAATTTACAATAATGGGAGTATTTGCCATATCAACCATTTCGTTAAGAATTTTCATTCTATAGAATACTGGATCTTCAGACTGCTCAAAAATGTGAGTTAAATTTTTAATTGAATCACCCAAATACTCTTCTATTTGTGGAAGAACATCACGTTTAAAAATTGATTCTGTATCAACTTCTTTTAAGATAACATTAGTATCAAATTTTTCAAGCAGGTAACATAAAATAGTAATCACATTACGCATCCTATCAGCACTTTCAATTCTAATCGGAATAATAAAAGTGGTGTTTTTTAAATCAACCTTCATCAATCACTCTCCAACTTGATGGGAATAAATCACTTAAGTTTTTATCAACATTATCAGGACCAAACCACCTACTAGGACATGTAACAATTTTATCTTCATTAGAAGAAAGCCATGCTCCCCACCAAGAAAAAGAACTATTTGCAATGATAAAGTCATTACATAAACTCATTAAACAAAGATCAACTCTATTATCTTCATTCTCAGAAATTAAGAATCTATCATTAGAAAAGATTTCTTGTTCTTTACACCAATTAGGATCATCAGAAAATACAACCACTTCTCTATCACTAGCAAATTGCTGCAATGCACTCTCATAATAATTAAGGCTCAGAGAATTGTGATTTGGATTTGTAAGATAATCTGTGCGGCGAACATGTAATGCTACAGGAGAATTTAAATTAGAAATCATCTCTTCGCATGGAACTGAAATTTCTTTATCAAAAGTAAAATCACTTCTAATTTCTCTTTCAATATTCTTAAAATATTTTTCAGATTGAAAGAATCCTATTAGGTCAACATTATCCGGACAGGTATTAAAAAGTTCATCATCAAAATTAAACATTCTCTCAGAAAGAGTCTGTGCATTTATTGTGCCAATTTTAATTCCATCCAATTTAAATGAATCAAATAGTTCTGTCCTTAGCATATTTCCAGCACCATCATTAACAAGATTTTGGTGATTGGGAATTGTTATTTCATAACCATTATTTCTCGCAATACCCTTCAAAGAAGCATATTGAAACATTTGATTAGCAAGTCTTCCTAATCTACCAAGAGCATTAAACCCTATCATAATTTCTATTCACAAAAAATAAACCAGTATGTTGATAATGACAAATATAATTTTCCATAGTTGTATTATCCCAAGGAGTTACAACACCAGAATAACTATCGTCCGTTTTCATAAACTCAAAATCTTCTACACATTTTTCTTTGAGTTCATTAGTAACATCTTCTAGATATGTAAATCCATTCTTGTCCATAACATCAATCCAATACTCAGCGGGTTGACAATTAACATGATGATATCCACCCTGTCCTGGTGGGGCATACGTCATCGCAACATAATTACAGAGTTTAAAATCATTGATAAAGTTTTGAGAATATTTTTCCCAAACATGCTCAACAAACTCACATGACCAGGCCAAATCAATACGAATATTAGATCCAGTTTCTCCTAGAAATTCAATATCGTATGATTCAAAAACATTTCCACATTCATAATCATGTATTAAATGGTGATCGGGCACCACAGAAAGTTCTTTTGTTTCTATACTACCATCAACAGCAAGAATCTCACATCCAGAAGATTTAAAAAATTTAGATGCATGACCAACTCCACATCCAATATCAAGTGTACTTTTAATATTATACTTTTCTAAAAGATACTTCCACATAATAGGTGTATAAGTTGCAGGATCTCCTCCTACACTACATCCACCTAAGTGACCATCACGAATTTCTTTTCCAAAAGTTTGGATTACTACTTTAGACATTAATTTACTCCCTTTACAAAAACATCATCTATAAATTTTTGATCAACATTAAGCGGTTTTGGTATTACCACTTTAGATTTACACCTTCCAAACCACCAAGCGACTTCAGAAAATGAACTTACCCATGTGCCAATGATTATATCACATTTAGAGAGTAAAAGATTGTCAATAAATCCATCTACAACTAACTGAAAATCATTGAAGTTTACACTATCACTCCAAGAACTGGGATGAACTTTATGCAACTTCTGATCATAAGTAATGATCCTACTCTGATATTTAGTTTTAAAATATGATATGACTTCCGAGTTATCACTGCACAAAAATATTTTCATATCCTTTGGAAGTTTTTCTATTTCTTCCTCAAACAAGTGATTACTATGCCAATTAGATCTGTCAACTCCTGGCCAAGTTCTAACATGAACTCCTATCATATTATCCCAATCTAAAGAGAACTCATCTACAATATTAGTAATTTCAGGATTAATTTTTAACTTTTCAATTTGCTTAAGATACTTATCAATAAAGTACTGTGGAGTTTTTTCATACAAAAAATCAATAGTTTTATATTCTCTAGTATATTTTTCTTCCTCCTCTAAGACTTCCAATCTCCAATTAGGAGGATACTGATTAATCTCAGAAGTTACCTTATCCAAAAAAGGAAAAATATAAGAATCTATATGAGAGATTGTATTTATTTTATCATGCTGAGACATCGCACTCAATAGATTTTTAATTCTATTTGAAAGCCCTCCATTAATAGACATTGTTACTGACATTATATAATCTCCCAGTTATCAGGATATAAGTCTTTAGTATCATTATTCGCTGATGGACCATACCAATTTTTAGGTGCGACAATTTTCCCACGATCATTCTGCAACCAGGCACCCCACCAACTCATAGAACTATTAGCAATTATACCACCGCTACACAAACTCATCAAGCAAAGATCACAATATGGAATTAATAGTTTATCATATCCACCAACAACCATTACACTATGTCCGTACTTATCATTTCCCTCAGATATTAGAAATCTGTCGGTAGAAAATAACTCTTGAGTTTTACACCACTCAATATCATTTGAACATATAATTACTTCGCAATCATCATCAAAGTAACTTAATGCCTTTTCATAGTATTCAATCGAACATACTGGATGATGATCTGGTGCATTCAAGTAATCACCCCTTCTCACATGCAGAAAAATTGGTTTATGTAAACTATCAACAAATGGTTTACAAGATTCGTATATATGATCTTTAAATGTAAAGTCATCCCTAATTACTTTTTCAATATTATTAAAGTATTTTTCTGTTTGAAAATAATCATTTAGATTAACATTAGGTGGACAATTATTAAATATATCATCATCAAAACATGTCACTTTAGAGTTATGATTTTTAAAATCAGTATCATTATCTCTAAAATTATCAAGGGTAACTGATTTCATTTTAAAGCACTCAAATAATCCATAGTTGGCACCATAATAATTATTTGGGATTGGTATTACATAATCATAATTCATATTCTCAGCAATCCCTCTTAGAGATGCATACTGAAACATTTGATTACCAAGAAATCCATTTGACCCTAAACGATTATACCCAATAACATCCCTCTTTATATTAATATTTTTATTTTGATTGCTAAGTGTATAATCTTCTATGTCACCAAAATCTTTTGATTCATAGCATTGAAAATTTCTTGGATTGCCTAAAAATATATGATTACAGTCTCCTCTATTCATTTTAACTTTTGCCCAATACTCTCTGGATTGAACTTGATAATGATTAATTAAAAGTTCAGGATCATTCGGCATTGCAATATGCGATACATTTATTGTTTTTCCGTTTAATCTTGCACCATGAACATCAAATGACGAAACATTAAAATTTGAGTTAACAATAATTTTTGGAGCACCTAGTACGGACGTTTCTTTAAATCCTCTAGGGTTCATAATTTCTAAGGCATGATCATATGGACATCTTTTTGTAAATCCATGCACTATCGATTCTGGTTGATTGATATGCCCATTCGATCCAAACCAAACCCAATTGGCAATTACTCCAGCATAAGATTCATACTTATAAAGAATTTTTTTCAAATCAATGCTTTTCGGACTGTAAAGATATTCATCACAATCAATTTGAGCTACCCATTGACTTTCATTTACAATAGGTATAAAAAATTTATTACTTATATCAATTTGTCTACCAGTATATCTTTCTGATATATCATTCTCAAATAAAGTTACAAATCCATCATCTATAAATGGTTTTAAAACGGTTATGTAATCATCCTCACTAAAATCATTTACTAAGTATACATGATCTACACCATGAAAACGATAATGATTTAACCATTCTACAATACCCATGGTCTCATTTCTGAACATGGACGCGACTGACAAATAATATTTCATATTATAATTTTAAAGTTTCATGCTTATCTTCGGGACTATGAACCATTCTTGGTTCAAAAGAAAATTCATTTCTTGGATAATAACCAGATGCTGCAAAACAGGGTTCCAAGATATGAAAATCATTTATAAAATCATATCGATATCTATTTAAGTGGCTCTCATCGTGCGCTCTAGATATAATTTCATTACTCGTATCCTCATAAATTCTTTTATCAATATCATCAATGAGTTCTAAAACTCTAGATGGTTTTCCACCCCATAAACATCCTTGCAGATAAACACTATCTTTCTCTTCATTTTTTGCAATACATGATAAAGATCTTTTATCCCTCTCAAATGGCAAATCCCCTCCAGCAAATTTACTCCACTGATCGCAAAATGTTGGATGCTGTACTCCAAATAGGGGTTTTTCATCATTAAAAAACTCATCATAATTTATATCTTTAGAGCAGCAATAATAATCTGCATCAATGAATACGTACCAATCAAATTTAGAAATATTTTCTTTTATTTTCTTAAGAGTTTTAAATCTTCCCAATCCACCAATGCTATTATACATTAAATTGTGCCAATTGTCAGAACTGTAATCTGAGTTTGTAGGTACAAAATTTTCTTGAGAAGGAATCAATGTAATATTGTCAGGTATTTCACCATCCAATTCACCATCAGTAAAAACAAAAAAATGTTTTTCGCATTCAGGAATAAAATATTGATTTATAGTTTCATAATACTTTGGAAAAAAATTAAAATAACTTCCTGTTCCAATAAAACTAATTGCAATTTTTTTATTGTTTTTCATATTAAAATAGTATAGGATAATAATCTTCAGAATTCATTATTGCTTTTTGTTCGCAATTTATTTAGGTTAATGTATCGAGAACTCTAGAAAGTAAATTTAGTTCTTTATCTCCAACAAATTGATTATTGCCAAGATAAATTCCATTATAGTGAATAAAGTCTACATTCAATTCTTCTTTTTTACTATCAACACGATAATCTTTTAGGAATGGCTGAAGAAGAAGATTTCCACTAATGATTGGTCTATGTTCAATACCATTTTCGTCAAACGCAAGTTTTAATTTTTCAGTCAGTCCTATGGTTTGACATAATAATGGAAAACAAAAATTACTTATATGATTATTATACTTATGATACCATGGTACAAAAAATTTGTCTTCATGCTTGGAGATTAATTCTATAAACTTTTTATAATTATTATTTCTTTTATCAATATACGAATTAAGTCTAGGTAATTGAGAAAGACCTAAGACTGCTCCCAGTTCATGATTTCTAAAGTTATACCCATCAGTAACAAACAAAAATTGATTTGAAAGATGTGGATATTTTTCATAGTAACTAGACGCTCTTTCAGATTCTCTCGCCAATCCATGACTTCTCTTAATTCTCATCAAGTCATATAATTCATAATTATTTGTAGATATCATTCCACCTTCAATAGTGGAAATGTGATGACCAAAATAAAAACTAAAAGATGCGCCTAAACTATTTGATCCAACTTTAGTTCCATCAGGACTTAAACATCCATGAGATTCACACACATCATCTAGTACCAAAGCATTTGGAAATAAATTATTAATTTTTTCACGATTTGCTGGAAACCCAAGAAGGTGCGTTACAAAAACAAGTTTAATATCTGGATGTTTTTTAGAGAGATACTCTAAATCTTGCTCACAGAAACTAAAGTTTTGAATATTAATATCACAAAAGATAGGAGTAAACCCCAACTGAATCACTGGTGCAACATTAGTAACCCAAGTACATGCAGGAACTAATACCTTATCACCAGGATTTAAACCATACAATTCTTTAACTGCAGAAAGCATTAAATAATTTGCAGTGCTTCCAGAAGAAACGTATAATGAATATTTTGAACCTAACCAGTCACTCCACTCCTTTTCAAATTGCCTTACCTTAGGACCATTAGTAAATCGATCTGAGGTTAGTACAAATTTAGCTAAATTAAATCTATCACCCTTGGTGATATTGTTTTTCATTAGAGGCCAATTATAATTCATTTTTATAATACTCGTAAGTTGACTTAATACCTTCTTCCAAAGAAATCTTTGGTTCCCACCCAAGGGACTTTATTTTATCTACATTCAAAACTTTTCTTGGAGTTCCATTTGGTTTTGAAGTATCCCATTGAATTTCTCCATCAAAACCAACAACATTTGCAATAGTTTCTGCTAGTTGTTTTATAGTTACATCCTCACCAGTTCCAATATTAATAATATCTGACTGGTTATAGTCTCTCATACAAATAAAACATGCTTCTGCTAAATCATCTACATGAAGAAATTCTCTCATAGCAGATCCATCACCCCAGCACGTTACTTTACCAACCCCCTTTCCTTCCTCAAATTTTCTAATGAAGGCAGGTAAAACATGCCCAGTATTAGGATCAAAGTTGTCATTAGGTCCATACAGATTAGTAGGCATCAAAGAAATAGCGTTGAATTCATATTGTTTCTTATATGACTGACACATTTTAATTCCAGCGATCTTAGAAATAGCATATGAATCGTTAGTTGGTTCTAAAGGTCCGGAAAGAAGTTCATCTTCTATAATAGGTTGTTTTGCTAATCTTGGATAAATGCAAGATGATCCCAAAAATAAAAGTTTTTTAGCCCCAAATTCTTTTGCAGAATGAATGATATTTGATTGAATCATCAAATTATCATAAATGAATTGTGCTGGATAACTTTTATTAGCACCAATTCCACCAACCTTAGCGGCAGATAGATAAACATATTCTGGTCTATTTTCCTTAAAAAATTTTTCTACAACATCTTGCCTACGAAGATCATATTGACTAGAAGGAGTTGTTAAAATATTATCATATCCCCTACTATGAAGCATACGAATTATAGAGGAACCTACTAGTCCAGTATTGCCAGCAACATATACGCTACTTTTATTATTCATTGATACACATATCCTCAACTAATTGATTAAAGTTAACTTTTGGAATCCACCCAAGGTTTTCTTTTGCCTTAGTAGGATCTCCAAGTAAGGTTTCTACTTCGGCTGGTCTAAAATACTTTGGATCAACTGCAATAATTGTATTTTTGGTATTTTTATCAATAGCTATTTCATCAATACCATTATTATACCATTGGAGATCAAACCCAAAGTATGGTGCAGCAGAGTTAATAAAATCACGAACAGAATATTGTTCCCCAGTAGCAATAACATAATCATCTGGATTATCTTGCTGCAACATCAACCACATTGCTTCAACGTAATCTCTTGCATGACCCCAATCACGTTTTGCATCTAGATTTCCAAGATAAAGAATCTTTTCTTTTCCTTCAGAAATTGCCTTCAAGCCTCTTGTAATTTTTCTGGTTACAAAGGTTTCTCCTCTGCGCGGAGATTCATGGTTAAAAAGAATACCGCTACAGGCATACATTCCATATGACTCGCGGTAATTCTTCACAATCCAATATCCATATAGTTTAGCAACTCCATATGGAGAACGTGGGTGGAAGGGAGTAGTTTCTTTTTGAGGAACCTCTTGAACCTTCCCATACAGTTCACTAGTAGATGCTTGATAGATCCGAACCTCTTTATCCATGCCAAGGAGTTTGACTGCCTCCAAGACTCGTAGAGTACCAAGTGCATCGACCTGTCCAGTATACTCTGGTGTCTCAAAAGAAACTTTAACATGACTCTGAGCACCAAGATTATAAATCTCATTAGGTTTAACTTTTTGGATAACACCTATTAAATTAGTACTATCAGTCAAATCACCATAATGAAGTTTCATCATTGGATGATTATAGATATGATCGATACGATGAGTATTAATCAAAGACGATCGACGAACAATACCATGAACTTGATATCCCTTTTCAAGTAAAAGTTCAGCAAGATATGATCCATCTTGTCCCGTAATACCAGTAATTAAAGCAACTTTCATATACAGTATTTTTTTTAATTATACAAAAAAAGACCCTTGTTGTCAAGGGTCTTTGAAGGTCTTGTCATGCACGCCACTTGCTCTTTTACCTGAAGCAAGAAACAGGGCGGGAGTATAACCCCATCCGCACCACTTACTCTTAGGTAAAGTAAGAAACCAATTAGTTCCAGAGTGCTTGGACTTTTGTTTCCAACTCGATGAACCTTGCATCAACTTCTTGTTGTGCTTTATCACTAGATTCTAGTGCTGCAACCTTTGCTTCAAGTGCTTTGAGTCTAGCTTCGACCTCAACATCATATTTTGACATTGCTGCTCCGCTTGCAGACTTTGCTGCTTTTCCTTGTGTTGACATAATGCTAACAAATTTAATTCTTTGATTATTTAGTTTTTTAGAAGGGTCTAATGACTCCACCAGTTCTGTTAAAGTCCATCCGTGACTCGATTATAATCGTCCTCCAATCGAACGATATCATCTTCAGCACATTCACCTCTCTGAACTTCAACAAAAGTTAATCCTTCAGCATCAGATTCAAGTCTGTGAATAGACCCTCTACCAATACTAAAAGAATCACCAGGTCTAACTTTTTGAATAAGTTTATCAATAGTAATAGTTCCTGTTCCAGATACAATATACCAGAACTCATCTCTCTTAAAATGTTTTTGAAGAGAAAATCTAGAAAGAGGGTTGATATACAATTTTTTGATAACAAGATTGTAATCTCGTTCAAGATCTGTATACCAACCCCAAGGTTTTTGTACTGTATCTTTCATTCAGGTAAGAGGATATCCCGACCAGGGCTAGTTTTCATGACATACCGAGTCTTTGATGTAGCAGGGTTTACCTGTCAACCACTTAGGATACTCTGC
>Ga0181399_1000642_pt1 | contig 12764 bp, 12 predicted proteins | sample 22SPOviralmetaG_FD_130128 | JGI IMG/M metagenome (GOLD analysis project Ga0181399, IMG submission 130128) | Marine viral communities from the oligotrophic San Pedro Time Series (SPOT) site, San Pedro Channel, CA, USA - 22 SPOT_SRF_2011-05-21 | ecosystem: Environmental > Aquatic > Marine > Strait...
GCTGTTACTGTAAGTCCAAATACAACTGTTGACAACGGATTTGGTGTTGGTATATCCGACGACGGATCTACACCAAATGCAAACTCAAATTTATTTTTAATGAATAACGGTTCAAGGTTACGTAACTTTGTATTTAGAAACTTTAGTACAGGAAGTGTTATTGTATCACTAGATCCTGGTACTGGTCCAGATGATACAAGTGTATGGATTACTTCACAGTCACCATATGTACAAAACTGTACTTCATTTACGCCAGGCGGCACAGGATTTAAAATTGACGGTGCCCTGCACAACGGTGGTTATAAGAGTATGGTTGCAAACGACTGGACACAGATAAACAGTGACGGTGTTGGTATTCATGCTCTAAACGATGGTAGAACTGAGATTGTAAGTTGTTTTACGTATTACTGTAACATTGGTTATCTAGCAGAAAGCGGAGCAAAAATTCGTGCTATTGTTGGTAATAACTCATATGGAGAATATGGTGCAGTTGCTAGAGGATTCTCGCAATTAGAAACACCTTTAACAGGTAATTTAAGATTAACAGATAAAACTATTGACTCGGTTACACAAATTGCAAGTAACGTTCATGTGTTTACAGCATTAAGAGATGAAAATGGTAATAGAATTTTCGTAGGACATACAAATCCTACAGGTACAGATGTAACTTCAAGTTGGTCAAACACAGCAAGTTACCCTTATATTACTAAATTTAATGCGGCAGGAAGTTTAGATTGGATTTACACATACGAAGGATCTTATGGTGCTATCCATAGCGTTGTAGAACTGAGCGAAAGATATTATGCAGGTGGTGTAATTTATGATGGCGGTTCGAATAAAGGTTTTATATTATCAATTTCCAAAGCAGGAGAAATACAATGGCAAAAAACAATAGGAAATACAACAGAAATTACAGATGTTACTACTGACGGAAATAATTTATATGCAGTAGGAACACATTCAACAACAGGAATTTCAGTAGTAAAACTAAATCCTGCAGGTATTGAACAATGGGCAAACACAGTAGAATATAATGATAGTTCGGCTTCAAACACACTAACGGCTACATCTGCATGTGTTGCTCGTACTCCAACAACTTCTACAGATACTTATGCTTTGGCTGGCGACTCTACAGCAGAAAATAATTTGTATGTAGCCGCTTACGATAGTACTGCTAATCAAAGTACAATATCAAGATTTGATTCACAGGGTAACTATGTTACAACATACCAATACGGTGACGTAAGAATTAATTCTTTAAGATTAGATACAGGAAACGGTGATGGAATCTATATGATTGCTGGAGGATATTATGATGCTGGTGCAGTAAATAAAAATCCAATTGTATTTAGACTAAGCGTCGACGGAACTGTACAATGGCAAAAACAAATTGCATTAGGAAGTGAATTAGGCGAAGTAAATGACGTACTACCTAGTGGAAATGATGTATATATTAGTGGTTACTTTAATGAAGGAACTAACAATAATAATACTGGATTTATATCTAGACTTACTTCTTCTGGTACAATATCATGGACAAATATATTTGATAATGGTACTAATAATATAGCATTTAACGGAATTATGTTAGATGGCGTAAACGTTATTGCTTCTGGTATAGAGCAAGGAAACACAGTAATAACAAATATACAAAGAGATTATTCAGGAGGTATCGGAACTGTTACTTCAGGAAGTTATCAACTTAATTTAATCACAGGCGCAACAGTTACATCAAATAATGTAGTAGAAAAAGTAATTAATGCAGTAGATACTAGTGCGGTAGTGTTAGGAAGTTCAGACACTACGCTAACTCTTAATCAAACACCATCACAAGCAAGAACAGTAGTTGCAACAAGAACAGGATTTGCAGGAATTGGTAGAGGACAGGCATTCTCCGTTGATACATTATCTAGACAACCTAAAGACGGATCTGTATTACAGATTACAGGCGATACAGAAACTTATTTTGTTATTAGTGTTACAGATTTTGACGCTGACTTAGGAACTTGTAAAATTGGTATTGATCCTGCTATCCCAAGTAATAAAACACCAAACGATAATACATCAATTGTATTCCGTGAAGCATATAGTCAAGTGCGTATGAGTGGACATGACTTCTTAGACATTGGTACAGGTGGATTTGCTGATACAAATTATCCGGTTATTATTGATAGTGATTACACACAAGCACCAAGCCAAGATAGAGAAACATTGAGTGAGAATGGTGGTAGAGTGTTCTACGTAACCACTGACCAAGATGGTAACTTTAGGGTTGGTGACTACTTCAAAGTTGAACAAGCCACTGGTAGAGCAACACTTTCATCAGAAGAGTTTGACCTTGCTGGTCTTAATGAATTACAGTTAGGATCGATTACTGCTGGTAAACAAGGTGCTACAATTAACGAATTTAGTACAGACGGTACATTTGCTGATAACTCAGACGAATCAGTACCAACTGAAAAAGCAGTTAAAACTTATGTTGATGCACAAGTTTCTGAAAGTGGAACAATTCAAGTTGGATCTAGTCCTAACGTTTCAAAAGTTGAAGTAGTTGGTACAGGTGCTAACACAGACACTATTAAATTTGATATTAATGGTAACACTGTTTCAAAAATTGGTGAAGAATATTTAAGTGTACCATCAGGAACCACAGCACAAAGACCAAGCAGTCCAACTTCAGGAATGTTTAGATATAACACAACTACAAACAGTTTAGAAGTATACGGAAGTGCAAGTTGGGAACCAGCAGGTTCGTTAAGATGGAGTATAGTAAATGCAGACGATATTATTGAAAAAAGCGAAGGCTTTATGGTAGATAGTTCTAGTAATACTGTACAAGTTACATTACCAGCATCTGCCGCAATTGGCGATTCTATAAGAATAGCAGATATAGCAGGATCATTTCAAACCAATAATTGCACAGTTGCTAGAAACGGACACAATATTATGGGATTAGCCCAAAACTTAACACTTGATAAACAATATACGTCGATAGGATTGTTGTATACAAATGCAACCTATGGCTGGATTTTAACGGAGGTAGCGTAGATGAGTAGGCTTACAGATTTTACTAATAAAAATACAGAGTTTTCGGGTACGGACGGAATTACAGTTCCTGTAGGTACATCGGCTCAACGTAGTGGTACTGATGTTGGTAAAGTAAGATATAACACAGATTTAGGATTTTTAGAACAATATAACTCAACTGGCTGGGCAGGTATTGATGCTCCGCCTACAGTTAGTAACCAAACAGGAACGATTTATACTGATAGTGATTCAACTATTACAATCGTAGGTTCAAATTTTAAAACTGGATCAACAGTACAAGTAACAGGTGCTGGCGTTAGTGGCATTGATAGATCTCTTTCTACTACGTTTGTTAACAGCGGAGAATTAACTGCGGCAACTAATGCGGCAAGTGTAAACTTTGTAGCCGGTGGATCGTATGGTATTAAAGTTACAAACCCATCAGGACTTTCAGCAGTATTAGAACCAGCAGGAAATATTAATACATTCCCTGTATGGAATACCGGTGCAGGATCCATTGCTATTTTATATGATAGCGGTAGAGCATCGAGTACTATACCTACATTAAGTGCAACTGATGCAGACGGCGGCAGTGTTACTTTTTCTGTAGTAAGCGGAAGTTTACCGGCTGGAATTACATTGAATTCAAACGGAACATGGAGCGGCACTGCATCTTCTCAAGGTTCAGATACAGTATCTTCATTTACTGTAAGAGCAACTGATGACGAAAGCGATACTCTTGATAGAGCATTTACAATTACAGTAAAATCACCAGTTGTACAAACATTTACATCAAACGGGACTTTTAGTGTACCAGTAGGTGTTTCGGCAGTACATACTCTTGTAGTTGCTGGCGGAGGATCAGGAGGACACCAAGTTGGTGGCGGTGGCGGTGGCGGTGGCTATGTAGAAGCACCTAACTTTCCTGTTTCACCAGGCGGCACAGTTTCATACACAGTCGGCGGCGGCGGCCCGGCCCCTAATTTTCAACCTTCAAACAATGTCGCTTATCCGGGTGGCAATTCAACATTTGGTAATATCACAGCATTAGGTGGTGGTGGCGGTGGTGGTCACCAAGGCCCAGGTGGTGGTATTCCAACAGGTAACGGCCCAGGTGGTCCAGGTGGATCAGGCGGCGGTGGAGGCGCAGGCCCAGGAGGAAACTCTGCGGGCGGTGCTAACCAAGGCCCGTCAGGCGGATACACAGGCTACGGCAATGGTGGCGGTAACGGACAATTTGGTTGGTCCGGCGGTGGCGGTGGTGGTGCCGGTGGTGGAGGCCAAAGTGCACCAGGAAATAACAATGGTGGAAATGGCGGAACAGGCCGTCAAAGTTCTGTCACAGGATCATCTGTTTACTATTCTGGAGGCGGCGGTGGAACCGGACAAAACGGTTCAAACGGTTCGGGTGGATCAGGTGGTGGTGCTCCTGGTAGTCTAAATAACCAATCAGCACGTAATGCAACATTCTATGGCGGGGGTGGCGGAGGCGCACGAGATCATCCAACTGGGGGCGGAACTGGCCATCCCGGGGTTGTTATAGTGCGTTATTAATTTGTTTTTAGAATTAGAACATCAAAATAATATAGAAAAACTTTTAACTAGTGAACCATTCGAATGGCACTATAACCTTTCAACGGTCTCAGGAGTAGAAAAAACTGACGAAAAAGAATACGATACTAGTCAGTTTACACATTTGTTTTACTTTGAAGACGAAATAAAAACATCTATAGATAATCTAAATGTAATTAAACCTTTGTTAGATAAATTAGAAATTAAAAAAATTTTTAAAATAAAAGCAAATTTATTAACTCCACATCCTGATCCTAAACATTATCATTTACCACACTGGGATATAGATGAACTTGGACATACAACATTACTATATTATGTAAACGATAGTGACGGCGATACTATTTTGTTTGACAAACTTGCAAATGATAAAGAATTAGATAACTTATCAATAATACATAAAGAAACTCCTGTAAAAGGAAATGCTTTAAAATTTAATAGTGATCGTTTTCATGCAAGTAATAATCCTGTAAATTATCAATCAAGAATAGTGTTAAACATCGTCTACAAGGAATAATTACTATTATGAGTTTTAGTTTTCCAGCATTATGTATAGATGATTTTTATCCTAACCCGGATGAAGTAAGAAAGTTTGCACTAGAACAAAATTTTTATCCAGCAGATGGCGGCACATATCCCGGAAAGAGAACAGATCACCTACATGAATTAGATGAAGATTTTTTTAATTACTTTTGTAAAAGATTTATGAATGTGTTTTATAATTACGAACACGAAGAAGTTAATTGGGTAATTAGTTCGAACTTTCAATTGTTTCCGCCATATAAAGGAAATAATGAGACTGCACTTAATAAAGGTATAATACATAGAGATATGGCTATATGTGCTGGAGTAATTTATCTTACACCAAATCCAAATCCAGATTCTGGCACAAGTATATATCATTTAAAAGATAATGTATTACCTAAGCAATTAAATCATGACTTAAGGTTTGATTTACACACCGGTAAAGAAGTTGACGACGAAGCATTTACTAAAATGCAAGATGCTAATGATAGCAAGTTTGAAGAAACTATAAGGTTTCAAAATCGATACAATCGATTAATATCGTACGATGCAGGAAATTATCATCGAGCAAATTCGTATGTACATAATGATCAAGAAAGATTGATCCAAGTATTTTTTGTTGAGCAAGTTGGAAGTGACGGATTACCGTTGGACCGTTGGCGTCATTGGTCATAAGCGTAATTAAACGCAATACATATTCTTTCATCTAAATCATCTTCAGTCATATTTTGATGTACTAAATGTTTTAGATAACTAGGAAATAATAGTACTTGTCCTTGTACAGGATCATAACTATAGTACTTGTAATTATATTCATTGATAGTGTCGCCTTCAAAACAATGTTCTTGATTATCAGGCCTTTGGAAACTTATTTGTCCACTATTTGATGGTACTTTTATATAGTACACACCACTGATCAATCCTTCAGTATGATTATGTAATTTTCCGTAATCATGTTTTTTATGTATACTGTACCACCAATTTAATAATTTTATTGGCTTTTGTATTCCCCACTTTTTAGCAATAGTAAATGCCAGTGGATCGATACTGTTAAAGAACCAAGCAAGATTGTCTTTTCCTATTACATTTTTAGTTTGATATCCACTGTCAAAATTTCTTGGAGACTGAGATAAATTTAACAATTCTTGTTCTAATTTTTTATTGTCTAAATTTAATGTACAATCATAGACTGCATTAAAAAATAAAATTTTCTCATTCAACTGAGTCATTTTTAATGCACTTGTATAAATTCATTATTTTTCTAACATCCTCTGTAATACCAATAACTGGATAATCAATTTCATTATCTGAAACAAATCCTTGTACTGAACAAAAAACTTCTGCTTGTTCGGCGGCCTTTGCAAAAGGGTGATCTTTAAAATCAAACTTTTTGTTTTCAATTATTTTAAACTGTTTTCTGATTAATTCTGCAAGTTCTGGGTGATTCATATTTTGTAAAATATTAGCACATTCGTCTGCGGCATCTTTATGTTCATCTTTAATTTCGCCATAATTAAAAAGTTCTTTTTGTTGTGACATTATTATCTCCTTATTTAAATTTTGAAGGTATTCCTAAAATTGGTCTATTATCATACAAATTATTATACGGGCCATTTTTATCATTATAGTGCATAAACACTTGTGCTTGTGCTAGGCCTTTAAAATCGTCTCTCCAATGATCAACATCTGTACCTTTATACACAATCATATCTCCGGGCTCTAGCGATATTGGTAAGCCGTGTGGATCATCGTCTTTACCTACATACATTGGCCAGTTATAAGACGAATCTGTATTTGAAATATCATAACCTAAACACAGTGTTGCTGAATATTCACAACTAGGTCTATCTTTATGCCTTTCTAGTACATCGCCTGTTTGATAATATCTCCAATAAGAATACGTAGGCACTAATTCTAATCCTGTATAGTTGCTTAATGATTCTGTAGATGATTCTAAGAGAGTATCCATCATAAGATCTCCGTAACAATTATAACTTGTATTATTAGGTATTTGAGGGTCACCAAATGTTCCTATATATCCTTCTATATAATTTTCTTTATCATATGTGCTAACGAAGTCTGCTCTCTTCACGCTGTTGATACAGTATCTATATAATAGTCCAGCAATATCTGGTGTAAGATAGTTTTTTATGACTACATAATTATTTGTTTTAAAGTACTGTTGTATATCTAAATTAGTCATATTTTCTACCTAAACGGATATCCTAAACTCCAAAGAACTAAACTATATCGTGTTCCTTTAGTTACCGGAGTTACACAATGCGGAATAAAGGAAGGAAATATAATAATACTTCCTTGTGGTCGTATTTCTTCACATTCATAAAATCTAACTCCGTCTTCTGTGTGATGGCCAAAATCAAATTTTAAATTTCCACCTTCGTAATCGCCTGGTTTATTTAGATTAATAGTCATAGACAATTTTCGAACTTTACCTACTATGTCGTTGCGATCACAATATCCATTAGGTACTCTTCCGTCAGGCTTTAACGGTGTTGGAGTTATTCCTTTTATATATCGTTTGTATACTCCGGAATGGTCACTCACACCGTCTGTGTGCCACCCATAAAACCCATCATGATCATATACTGTAAATTGAAAATCTTCTGAACAGTCCCAATCAAAGTTCCATCCTGATTTTGCATTTGCTTCGTTAATAAATGGGTATATCAAATCATAAAGCCAAGAATCACTTAGCCAAGATACTTTACTGTCTCGAATATAGTGTTGTTTATTTGAATCTTTAATTTCTGCTCTAGACAACTCTCCTTGTGATACTGCATCAGGCATTGCTTCTTTGTGACTATCTCCAAATGTATTAGCATTGGTGTTTATACCTTTGCTGTTATCTAAGTTTAATTGATTAGTACCTAAAGTTATAATTTTGTTACAAGTATCAGGATCTAACGCTTCTTTAAACCAATAATATGAGTGTTGTAGTTGCATACTATTAATTATCATTAATTTTTTCCAGGTACCAATAAAACGATAAGTAACTTTATGATAGGAAAAATTTTAATTGTTGGAGCCGGAACTGCAGGCTTTGTTAGTGCATTAATATTAAAAACTAGATTTCCAAACATTGATATTACTATAGTTAGATCAAAGAATATAGGAATTATTGGTGTAGGAGAAGGTACTACTGAACACTGGCATCATTTTATGCAAATGGTTGGTATAGATCCAACTACACTAATTAATCGAACAGATGCAACATTAAAATACGGCGTAATGTTTGAAGATTGGACTAAACAACCGTATTTGCATTCAATTCCTGATAATCTAAATAATATTAGAATAGGCCAATATCCTGCAGGTTATGGATATCTGATTTCAAAACAAGTACCTGCAGATAATCTTACTCTAAAAAATATTTGGAATAAAGAAATAGTTAATTCAGAACAACCATATCAATATCATTTTAATACTAATAAATTGAATACTTTTTTAGAGGAGATAAGTGTCAGTCGAAATATTAAAATTATTGATGACGAAATACACGAAGTAGTAACAGAAAATAATACTATACAAAAGGTAGTAGGAACTGAAAACTATACTGCTGACTTTTATATTGATTGTACAGGTTTCAAAAGACTGTTGATAAACAAACTAGGAGCGAAATGGAAGTCATACAGTAAATGGTTAACAATGAACGAAGCAATAGCGTTTCCTACAAAAGATACACAAGAATACAATCCTTACACTCTAGCAAAAGCAATGTCATCCGGCTGGCTATGGCGTATTCCTGTTTGGGGTAGATGGGGAAATGGGTATGTATTTGATAGCAATTATATCTCAGCAGATCAAGCAAAACAAGAAGCAGAAGAATACTTAGGATTTGAAATAGATGTTGCTAGACATATTAAATTTGATCCAGGCTGTTTAGAAAAATCATGGATTGGTAATTGTTCTGCAATTGGTTTAAGTAGTAACTTTGTTGAACCATTAGAAGCAACTTCAATAGGAAGTACTATTAATCAAACGTTTTTATTAATGCATTATATACCAAATTACAATGAGCATAGTATTAATCTTTACAACAAAAAAGTAAATTTAATTTTAGAAAACATAAGAGATTTTGTTATCACACACTATCTTACAAAGAAGACTGATTCTAAATTTTGGCAAGATGTGCAAAATATTGAGTTACCTGAATCTTTAAGAAATAATTTGTTAAGATGGAAAAATAATTTGCCTATTAAAGAAGATGTAGTAACTACAGAATACGTACTTTTTCACGAACAAAACTGGATTAATTTATTATATGGCATTGGGTGGTTTGAACAAAATATAAAACAAGAATACGAAATGATAAATCAACAGTATAAAGATCATGTAGAAAATAAAGTTGATTCTTTTATCAATGCAATGCACTCTGGTCATAAACATAAAGATTTTATTAGACGTATAAGAGAACAATAATGAATATATATTGGACAGCATATGCAGAATTTGATACAATATCAACATTTGACTTTTTACAACCTAATAAGTTAGAATTAAATTTTTCTAAAGATCCGTCTAAATCTTTTACAATATGCCCAGCATATCAAGATCAAATACGTAATACATATGAGTTAAAATTTCCTAATACATATAATATCTTATTAGATAAAAATATTTCTTCGCCAGATTATGACCAAAAATACTTTGATGAAATGGTTAATATTAGGTCTATAGATGACAAACTATTTTCATATAACTTAAGATATTTGTTTTATACTGATCAACCTTTAGAAATATCAATGACTCCGGCATATCTAACTGTTAACGAGTTTACACAAAATACTACGTTAGTACCAGGGAAGTTTGATATAGGACAATGGTTTAGACCATTAGATTGTTCATTTATTATGAATAGTAATCAATTACAGTTAAAGAAAGATGACACGTTTGCGTACATAAAATTCCATACTGATAAAAAAATAAATCTTATTAACTTTTATCGATCACAAAATATTATTAGATTACAAAATGACTTATTTAAAACAAGATTATATAAACCACATAAGATTAAACCTATGAGTTATTTTTATCAATTATATAATAAAATTAAGTTTAAAAAAATAATAGATAAAGAAGTTAAATCAAATATTATAAAAAATTAAGATTAAAACTAACAATAGTTTTCCTATTGCCGCTTTGTATGCTAGGTGATTTGTGATACAAGAATGACGGAAAAGTTAATATACTACCTTCTTCAATGTTGTAATTTATTTGTTCTTTATTGTAGATATTACTAACTTGAGTTTTTTCTAAAGGGTCAATTAGTTCTACAAAATAAACATTAGTCCAATGACATTTTCCGTGTATATGCCAGTCGTGTGTATTGTCTTGTATATATTGCTGAAACCACATATTACCAAACTCGAATCCTGAAATATTTAAAGGCCGAAATACTTCTTTCATATGTACTGTAAGGTACGGAAGTAAAAATTGTTTGTAATCTCTGTCATTATCTATATAAAAATCTGTTTTTTCAATGTTGTCAGAATTATTATTAATTGTCTGTGTTGGAGAATCACTGATTAACGACAACAGTTTATTTTTTATTTCTATATGATTAGACAACTTTGAAATAAAAATAGGACAATTAAATGAAGTATTATTTGACTGCATAATCATCTCCTATTACAAAACAATCTAATGTAGAATTTTTAAACAATTCATATACATTGTTAGGATGACCAGCAATAGGCTTCCCGGCAAGATTTAAACTAGTGTTTAATAAAATAGGACATCCTGTTAATTTATAAAATTCTTCTAATAATAGTCGGAACGATCCTGTGTCTTGTTTAACTGTTTGTATTCTACATGTATCGTCTTTGTGTGCTATACTTGCTAACTGTTTTCCTTCTTTAAATTTTCCTACATACAACATGTATGGATCATCTTTAAAATCTTCAAAATATTCTTCTACGTTTTCTGCTAATATAGAAGCACCAAACGGCCTGTATGTTTCTCTATTTTTAATATTGTTGATAATATTTTTTCCGTCTTTTAATCTAGGATCCATTAATATACTTCTGTTGCCTAATGCACGAGGACCAACCTCTCCGTGCCCTTGATACCACCCTATTGTTTTTCCTTCTGCTAATAACTTTGCAATAGTTTTAATTGTTTGTGGTGTAGGATTAGATACGGGAGAAATATCTGATTGTACATACGGAAAATTATTAATATTAAATTTTGGTAAGTTGTGTTTTTGTCTTAAAAATTCTAATGCTCCTAAACTTAACCCATCGTCGGCACAATGTGGAGGTATAACAATATTAGGAAAACTGTTTCTAAGTTTAGAATTCCATATTACGTTTTGTGCTACGCCTCCGGAGTAAACAATATGATCGTTAGTATCAGCATACTTAGAAAAGAAATCAAGTAAAATATCACCTATAGTATAATGTACAGTATTAATCCAATCCAACGGAGTAAGATTTCCTATTAATTGACTATTTTTATAAGCATACCAGTTATCTAAATTGAATACTTGCAATATTTCTTTTATTGAATATTGTTTTAAAATGTCATAATATCCTTTGTCAAAATTTCCGTATGCTTGTAGACCCATTACTTTTCCAGCAATATCAATCCCCCATTCTGCTTCAACACCTAACCACCTTCCAGCAACACACATTTCTGTGCCAATCGATCCGTGGTCTTTGTGTGATCCTTCTTCAATAAGTTTTCCGTGTTTAAATATACTCCAGGATATATCTTTATCACCAAATCCGTCTATAATAATCTCAACATCAGGCTGATTATCGTTGATCATCCATGTGCTTAATGCGTGTGCATAATGATGATTGACTCGTTGTACTGTACACGGAGCATCTATATATTGATTATAAGATACACTAGGAAAAAAATGTTCGTTATCAATTGGTAGGTTATAACGCCATGGATCAACTATTATTGCAATTTCGTTAAGGTCATTGTAATCAACATTAAACACATTTTTTATTTCATTCTTCCATTCATTTAAATCATTAAATGCATGATGTTTGGTTTGATAGGTTCTCTCGCTTTTATGATAAAATACCTGTTCCCCATCAAAGTAAGAAAAATTACTATCATGTTCACATAATCTTAAACCTAGTAGTCGCATACAATTAGTTATGTGGTAAATAAGTTTGGAGGGTGACATATGAGTACACAACTTAAAAGTTCAAATAATGATTTTACAGTACAAATTGCTGAAATAAATGCTTTAGATCTTGTTAAAAATACATTTACAGAGATACCTAATCACGTAGCAACATATGGTATCGATTTGGAAGAACTTGTAATGATTAGCGATATGTTGTTACCAGAAAAACGTGCAGAAATTAGAGTCCTTGAAGGTGCTTGTGAAATAAACAATATTGCATGTACTGCTGGTGATTTTTTAGACGCAATAAACCTTGCGTCAGTAAGTTTAAGAACTAGATTTGAACAAACTGCTAGAGTATACATCCAATATATCCAAATTTAACACAATTTATATTGCTATGCCAATCGCTAAATACACGTAATAAGGAATAATCGTATGGCAAGAACTAGAGTATCAAGTGGACAAATATCAGGGAGTTTAGTATTTGACGGTAGCACGGGTATAACAGTACCACGTGGTAATACAGCAAATA
>Ga0181399_1000643_pt1 | contig 12760 bp, 6 predicted proteins | sample 22SPOviralmetaG_FD_130128 | JGI IMG/M metagenome (GOLD analysis project Ga0181399, IMG submission 130128) | Marine viral communities from the oligotrophic San Pedro Time Series (SPOT) site, San Pedro Channel, CA, USA - 22 SPOT_SRF_2011-05-21 | ecosystem: Environmental > Aquatic > Marine > Strait...
ATGTTTTTGTTGTTGCAGTTATGTCTTGTGCTAATGTAGTAACAACATTATTTGTATAGGACTTTAATGCTCTTGCAGTTGCAGAATATGTAAGTTCTCTTGTAGCATTTGTTGTATCTGAACCTGTAAGGTAACTGACAGTTGATCTCTTGATAATATCTCTAGAAGCAGTAGATGTAGGACCAAATAGATATGTTTTTGCTGTAAATCTTAAAGTATAATATAATACTCTTCTGGTACTAAAATCACCCTCATAGTCATCTTGCATGGTAACACTTTCCAATACAATCGGAACATCTCTCTTTTCTTTAATCTGATCTACCAGTTCTATAGTCAAATTATAAGCTGGTTGAAAATATGGTAAGATTTGCTCTACAATTTGAAGAGCATCGTCGTTTAATTTTGTAAAAATGCTCAATTCAAATTGCATATTATAAGGAACTGGCATAAATGACTTTTTACTTTCAGTTCCATCATCTTTATTTTTTGCTATAAAAGTTTGAGTCGTGGTTACTTTTCTACTAGGGTCATAAGTTAATCCAGTAAACTCAAATGACATTCTTGGCAAAGTAATTGCCGTTGGTTTGTTAAGGTCAGGTGATTGTTCTATTCTAGCTAAAAACTTTTGTGTTGGTCCATAAGCCAAAGGAATTCTAAGAACAGAATTTTCCTGCTGAACCTCTATTGAATTAAATAGGGTTCCGAAACCAATGATGGTTCGTCTTAGTATTTCGTTATAGAAATATTCAAACATGATTAAACCTTAACACATTAATACTACCAATAAGACTATTTAGGGCATTCCAAAAGGATTCTGTTCACTAAAGTCTAATATAGAATCTGCGGCACTTTCTATATTAAAATTATCTGCAAATGGATCATTATCAATTGTCTTGTCAATGGTTCTTAGAGTTTTCGTAGCCCCTGAAGTTGAACCAGTTAATGTTTCACCTACAGAGAATGATCCAGATACATTAGCAATCTCAAGAACATTTGTTGTAGAGTTCCAAGATCTTACCCTTGCAGTTACTCCAGTTGTAGACCCAGTAATAATTTCATTAAATACAAATTGTCCACTAGAAGTTGAGAATGGTTCAGAGATAGTAATATCTGGAGGAAGTATATATTTGTTTCCACTATCAGTCACGTTAATACTAGTAATTGTTCCTGCCGCACTAATGACAGAGAGTCCTGTAGCACTTGCTACGCCAACAACTTGATCTATGTAGTTCTTATCACCTACAGTATTAGATATAGAAACTACAGGAGGTGATAAGTATCCACCACCACCATAGGTAACTGCAATACCAGTAACAATACCACACTTATCAATACCAAATTCAAATACTGACGTGGCAATTCCCACATTTGTTAAAGCTTGATTTATAGAAACAGTGCTAGATCCAATAGATGTAACAAATGTATTTGCTGGTATGAAGTTATATAGATCACTATATCCAATACCAAGTCTTACTCTATCTCCAACAAGAATATTTGTTGTTGTAATACCAGCAATAGTTGTAGATCCTATACCAATAGTTCCTTGAGTTTTGACAGAATTGAATCGAATTGTTGTAATACCAAGTGCTCTAAATGCCTCATTCGCTCCTCCAGGAGCACCAATAGAGACGGTTGGAACAGAATTATAACCAAATCCACTATTACCGATGCTAATGGTGCTTACAGTGCCTGCAATTGACACAGTAACACTAGCAGTTGCTTGTACTGGTGATGGACTTCCAGAGAAAGAAATGCTAGGTGCTACTGTATATCCAGCACCAATTGTTGCTCCTGTTCCTGTTGCCCAAGAATCTGAGGTACTGAAGGATATTGATGTAACAATACCAGTTATTGGATGAATCGTTGCAATACCAATAGCAACTTGAGTTGGTGCATCCATTACTCCAGATGTAGAGATTGCAACAGTAGGTGCAGTAGTATATGCTCTACCAGTGGTACTAAATGCAATAGAACCTGGACTTACAGAGGAACCAGCAATACCTATCGTTGCAGACGCAAAACTAAATCCTGGATGTGAAATTGAAACTGTTGGGGTACTGGTATAGAATTTACCTCCAGTGGTTAATCCAAGTGTTTCTACTGTTCCTCCCGTCAGATTAATATCATCAAGGGTTGCAGTTGCTTCTGCACTATTTCCAGTTCCTGTTGGTAGATCAAATATAATTGCAGGTGCTTTTTTATAGAAAACACCACCAGATGTTCCTCCAGGAAATAGATATGCAGATGTACCAATACTAATGGTTGCAGAAGTTACACTTACACCTCCACCAACTATTGGAGAGTCTAAAATTGCTGTTGCCGCTGCTCCAACATGCTTTGGTCTTGAGAATGTTACTACTGGAGATTCAACAAATCCTCCACCAGAATTTGATAAAGTTACTATACCAACACCTCCAATTTCAGTAAGAGATGCAGATGCAATAGCACCAGAACCAGTATTATCGGTAGTACTAAAAGTTACTGATGGTGAAGTTGTATATCCAGATCCAGCGTTTATAACATCAACTCTTTGAACGGATTGAAGTCTTGGGTTTGAATTAAGATTGCAAACATTTATTCCACCAATCATTGATGCAATACCGACTGCCGTTACTCCTCCTACTGGTGCAGAAGATACTTGCACTGCAGGAATCATGCCGTATCCACCACCTCTATTAGTGATAGTAAATTTTCTTATACCACCAACTACGATTCCGGAAATTGCAGATGCACTAACAGCATTTCCAACCATAGTAAGTGTTTGTGTATATCCCTGAATGGTACTAATCCCATCGTCAGTTAATCCATCAGTTTCATCTCCGAGTAATTCATTATCAATATCTTCGATTCCAGTATCGATAACTTCATCTTGATAACGGAAGAGTTCGCAATATAATTCATAAACATAGAGATTTTGTAATTGATAATATGGTTTTGCATATTCAATGTCTTTAATCTCATAAAGTCTATCATCAAGGGGAAACCATATTAGATCCCCACCTTTTGGGCGGGTAGAAAGTTTTATATTTGCTTGCCCCTGAATTAATGGGGTAATATAATCTTCATATCTTTCTCTTGATATAATCAATCTAACTTCATCTTTAGACTCAATACCAAATTTTGATAAAACATCTCCTGCGCCAGAATAAGCATCATAATTATCAACATATGCCTCAATTGGCAAAGCACTATCAAATTTAGATTGTACTACTTCTCTTATGACTGTATTTTCAGTCATATACTTTCTTGGAATGTAGTATATGTCAACACCATACATTCTCAATTGTTCATTGATTAGACTCTGAACTAAATTTTGCTCAGAAGAAGTTCCCTGAGTGAAGAAAGGATTTAATGCCATTAGCCTATCATATCAAGCGGTGGTAATTCATATGTATTCGACATTACCTCTTTGATCTTATCCAATTCTCTCTCTGCATCATCATATATTTGTCTTCCATTTAACTCAATTCCACCCGGAAGTTTAACACCTTGAAATTTAATTAAATTTTGACCCCATTGTCTTTTGATGAGAGCAGTTAAATATCTTTTTAAGAACGAATCGTTATAAACTCTTGCAAAATCGTTTGGATCTAAAAGTCTCCAACAATCTAGAACAATATACTCACCTAATGACACATTTCCCCAATCAACATCCAAATACAATCTATCTTGCCTTTGATTAAATCTTATTTGCTTCTCAGTATTTAATAAAAAATCAATATCAGAAAGATATGTTTTTGTCATTGCATATGATAACATCTCCATGGAATTAAAGAAATATAGATCATTTAGAAATAACTGATACTTAAGACTAAACATTCCATTAGATATTGTGCTACTATCAAATCTGAATATTTTGTTAATACCAATTACTGCTGGAGGTACTTGAATATAATTACTATTTTCTTCATATGGAAATGATACTGTAGCACTATCAATAGTTGTACTTGCAGTTGTAGTTACAATTCCTATCGGATTAGTTCCTCCTCTCCCTTGACCCCTATCAATATCTTCTTGAGTTATTTTATATTTTAAATATGTCTGAACTACGCCATCAAAATGCCTTTCATGAAAGTATTGCAATGCATCATCAACTAAATCATCAATCTGTTCATCAGCAACGTTTATCTCCAATACAGGAGCACCTAGCTGCCTCTTACAGTAATTAACTAGATCTATTCTACTTGCTGGTTGAGCCATTTATTCTCTAGTTTCCTAAATGTATTTATGGTGCTGCAGATACTACTGGGACTACCATTATATTACCATTTACTAAAGTATATGTTGTAGATCCACTTTTAATTAGAACATCATATACATATCTTCCTTCCGCAAGATTTCTAGTTGCAACTGATCCTAAAGAAATTTTTAATTTACCACCAATAGCACTAGTAATTCCTACTGCAAATGTTGTTGTAATGCCTAAAGTTGCACCAATAGACACGCTTTTTGATATAGCAGCAGATCCAGTATAACCTGTTAGATTAAAATTATTATTTGCATCGTCAGTAACATTAAAAGTAGTATTAAAATCAGAACCACCGTAAATGGTTAAATTTGCACCATAAGGTACTCCAGTATCAGGATTAAATGTAATACTTCTACTCGGCATTTGTAATTCCTATAAGTTTCATAGTTTCTTGCTGTTTATAGTATAGTTTGCAAAAAGATTTTGCAATATTCTTTAGTTCGTCACGATCATCACAACTATCTATCTGTGATGCCAATTTAGTGTAAGCAAATTGTTTTGATAGATTGCTTAGTTCAATGCTATCTGGATCCATTTAATAACTCCTTAAGTAACGACTTTATATCATTGATATCATCTTTAATGGTAGCAACCTCATCTTCTATTGTCTGCATCTTATGATTCTTTTCATTTTTAGCCTCACGACTAGCAATGTATTGATCATAAGATGCATTATTCACATTAATTACGGTATTGGTTTCAGGATCTCTTGCAAGATCCTTGTGACCTTTTACAGTATAAATTTCCATATTATGCAAGAGCAATCACTCTGAGATTTTTAAGTTGAGGTACAAGTGTTTGGTTTGTTGATGTCATCACGAGTTTTATTCTATATGCTCTAAAGGAAGGTAGATTGTCTACAGAGAATTTATGCTCCGTAAAAATTGTATCCGATATACCAAATCCCCTCTTATTAGAACTTGATACTAAAACATCAGTTCTTCCATCACTATCTTCTTCATTAATTATTAGACCTCTTGAATTTATATTCAGATATCCTGGGAATGGTGTGAATACGGGTTCAAATCCAGGATTTCCACTAATGGAATAGAATGCTCTAATATCACACTCTGATGGAAGTTGTGCATCAGTTATTATTTGTAAGGAGGATGCGGGATTTTCTAACAATATTTCTTTAGAAATATATTGGCAAGCACTTGGATCATTAAAAATTGAATTTACTCTAGAATCTTCAGCATAATTTAAAATTTCACTATTAACTCTATTGGATACTGCATAGATGCTACATCTTTGAAGTTCAATTTGAGGACTCAATTTTGAATTTGTTGTACCAAGGAAAAGTCTCATTTGGAAAGACTTATTACCTTCAATAGAACTTAATTTACGATCTTCATTTACTTTTGAGAAAATTGCTCTTGGTGAATCAAGATAATTATTTTCATTCAATGTAACATCTTCAAATCCAACATTAATATAAGGAATTTCATTACCACTAATACTCTGTGATGTGGTAGTTCTTATCTGACCAGTAACTGTAGTCCCTTCAACTGCAACATTGTGGACAGATGGTTTAATAATCTCGAAAGGAATATTCTTAGTAGCTTTTACGTTATCTCCACCTGTAGAATCAGATGCACCTATGAATAATTTGGGGAATCCTGATACTGAAGATGATCTATCCACATTAGAAGATTGACCTGCTGTCCCATACTTTTGTGACATATCAAGTTTAATATGATATGAGTCCAGATTTATTGGATTTGCAACAGTTACATCATTTAAATCATGTGTTTTATTAATTCTTGCAAGACTTACTCCACCCAATTCATATTTATAAACAGGAGTATTAATTGGGTATGTTTTGGGAGTTGTTCCTCTAGAAATATTACCACCAATTGATGATGCTGTTGTAGAAGTGTACTCTATAACTTCATCTCCAATTAAAATCAATCCAGTATTGGTTGAACCTACAGAAACATTTTCAAATGTGTTGAATGTATTTCCTGTTCCATTTGATACTGAAATCGGATCTGTGGAAGATTTGGAATATTCTGCTGTCAGTTTTGTAGGTTTAATATCTGGAAGGATTCCTACAATTCTAACAAAATTATCATCAAAATTCATTCCATGATTTACATGATTTACTTTAACATGCAATCCATCCGATACTGTTGTTGATGCGTTGATGGTAACATCTCCAGTAAAAGCAGTTCCATTAAATGTTCCACTATTTAATTCCCTAAGAGTATTGCTACTATCAAAGAAAGTTAATGTTCCTGCAGCACCAGTTACAAAATCTCCCTGAACATTATTGAGTATCAATTGTGAGGTATGACCTATAGAGGTTAAAGTAAATCTAGCATTTCTTCCAACACTAGCAGCACCAATAGTATTAATTGAGACTACATCACCTACTTGGTAACCAACTCCACCATTTCCACTAATTGTCGCTGCTATAGCAACACCATTTTCAATAGAGACATTAGCAACTGCACCAGATCCGGATCCAGAAATTGTAACTAGATTGACACCAGGGAAAGTTGTTGATCCACTTGCAGGAGTATATCCTATTCCAGGATTTGTAATCGCCATAGTTCCTGTGGCACTTGCAGCAACTCCAACAAGATCTCCAGTTGTGGTAGTATTATTAACCTGAGAGAAAGTATTACCCATAACATAACGATTATCTGCTACTGTTGTTCCAAGTCCTACACGAATTTCTTTAGAAGAAATATTCAATGGATTTTCCATCAAATTAGCGATTTGCTTATTACCTTCTGAAAGTTCTGGACTGTATAGATCTACAGTTCCAGATTCTACAAAGTCTGCTCTATAGAGAGTGAACTTAAGGTCTTCCCATTGACTTGCTTCCCATGTAGAAGCATTCTGAGATTTAAATAGAGATCCAAGTGTTGGTTGATTGGAAATATATGAATCAGATAAAATATCATTTTCACCAATTCTAGAAATATAAACACTATATTTTGTTGAGTTGGATATCAAACAAATTGCATAGTCTTTTCCACCTTCAAGATAAACTGGAGCAGCAAATTCAAATGTAGTTGCAACAGATCCATCTGTTGATGTGTTAACATTATCTGGAGTTAATACAACCTCTGATAGATCAAAGTACTTAGCAGTTGGGAAACCATTCTCCATTGATCTAATCTGGAATCTAACGGGAGTTTCTCCATCATCTTTTGTGCGGAAGAAAACATCGCATTTTGTTACAAATATTCCATCAGGATCTTTCAGTGGATCAACTAAGAATGATTGTGCCAGCGGATCATACCATCCAACGATAGTTTCAGATGTAGTTGGTTGACCAATATTTCTTGTCGCAACAACCTCAGTACCTAAAGTTCTATTAATAGGTTCCTCAGCAAACAATTGCTTATTTTCAATGCTTGCATTTCTAATTGATAGAATTTGATCCTGAACTGTTTCTATAATACCTGAGGTTGTATATGCTTGTTCACCAATTGTTGTTGCAGCATTTTGATCATTATCTGGATCATTTGTCAATGTGAATACATTAGTTCCAGTATCAAATTTAGGATTGTCTCCATTGTTGGGATCTGGAATAAACAAACTTCCAATTAAGGCAGAAGATGTATCACTAATTAGTCTAACATTGGTTACCTCTGCTTCTGCACCACTAGTTTTTCCACTTAGAATCATTCCAGTTTGAATGTGACCAAAGAAATCTCCTTGTGGTTGATTTGAAAGAGAGTAAGTATCTACGTTTAAAGTTGTAGATGTTGATGAATACAATTCTGGAATTATACCACCACTTACATAAGGATTGTCTGGATAAACTTCAGTTGGTGAGTCGTAATCACCTTTTCTATGATTTGATTGTGCTACTCTAAAATCAATTTGAGGTTCAGTATTTTTTCCTTTCTCACTCAATCCGACAGTAAGCACCCTACCTTCTACAGATTCTCCAACCTGGAATGTTCCAGATTTCATAGTAATTTCAATTAGTTTTGGAACACAGAATTTTGTAATATCTTTTCCATCAAAGAATGCATAGATCTGTGTACTTGGTTTTAGGTTAGCAGAAGAAAATTCAACATTTCTAGATCTAACAGTAGAAACAATCTCTGTACTTAAGACTTTTGGTCCAAGATTTACTTCCTCAAATGTTTCAATAACCTGATACTGTGTTCCAGTTCTTGACTGTTTTCCACTTTCAATAGTTTCGACAACATCTTGCTCAATTGGTTGATTAGAAGTCTGTCTAATCCGTTGTGCAACACCACTACCACCATTAATCCATCCACCACGTCCAAAAGTACGGGAACTTGATGTTGTACCGGTTATTGTATTTTCTGCTTGTGTCGTAGTTCCAGACCAGTTATTTTCCCAAGAATTCCATAGCTCTGAAGCAAAACCAGTTTCTGGATCAACTCCAAACTTCTCTTCTGCATCAGACATAACCTGAGCGTAGTTTCCAATAGTATCAATTGTTTTTGCTTTTATTTCATTTGGGGTGACCCAATTATCAGAAGATGGTGTTAATGATATGGTTCCCTGCCAAAAACTAATAAGGAAAGGAGTTACACTTTCAGTTCTAGTTGCAAAAGGTTGATTTAACCATTCAACTTCACTATATTCTAAACTGACAATATCATTTTCCTTTCTAATATTAACACCTTCTATTGCAGAAGTTCTTTTATCTTCGGTTGAATCAACATCAACAACTGGTCCAGTTTGCAAAGTAACTGAATTTGTAATATGTTTTGGTCTAAGTATTTGACTTGTTTGATCAATACTATTGCGTTTACCAATTTCTAAATCTTGAGTTTTGAAAGATGTAAAATTATCAACAAAGAATCCAGATTTAAATCTATTGAGACCATTAGCATCACTAATAAACTGATTTGCTGTATTACTTTCAAGTAAAGAAAGTTGAGTGTAATACTCTAATTTCTTTATGCGATCTTCCAATCGCTTGATATCCTTCATCTGGAATCTCTTATACTTCAGGAACTTTAAAGATGCCTCCTGAGTATTGTGGAGATAAGGAGGATAACGCATTTCTGCGATTTCAATAGCATTTTCAATTGATTCTGGTTTAGATCTTGTTGGATCATCTGAAGGAACTCCAAATTTTAATTGGAACTTTCCATCTTTATGTAAGAAAAGTCTATCAATTCTTCCTTGATAATAGGAATAATCCAAGAAAATAGTTTCATTAGATGCTAGTATATTAGGAACAGAATTTCCCAAACTATTAAATGTTCTACCAAGAAACTCTAGAGGAGATCTGGTCGATGTTGCTGTAGTATAATCACTAACTCTCGGTCTTAAATCGATAATATCAGTATTTAATACTCCATTAAATACTTTGACTTCAGTTGAGTAATTAAAGTCATTATATGATTCTACAGTAACGATATCTCCATCATCAGAAGAATCAAAAGATGCGCTCTTATAGTAAATTTTTATCTTGTTCTTTGGTGAATTTGAATCAGATTTTCTTGTCAAAGATCCATGGTTATACGTTGTGCTTCTTTGACCAGAAGCAAAGGTATAATTTGATGCAATATTGAATGATGTTGTATTTAAGGTACTAATTATTCCTTCTACTAAAGATTCCTGGAAGACTACAACTTCTCCTTCAATAAATTTAAAATTATTTTTAGGAAGATATCTCAAATCACTGGAATTTTTAACCTCACCAAATACTGCAACTGCTCCACTTGTTTGACCAACTAACAATTCACCAATGATCATGTCACCAGTAGTAGCAGTTGGTCCATTAAGTTGAGCTAAAGTCATCTCAGGAGATCCAAAGTTAGCATCAGTTAAAGATACATCTGATGTTTCATATATTCCATGAATTTCAATAATATCTGGAGTATTTAAAGAAATTACATTATCTTGAACTCTAGTACCGAATGCATAGTTACCATAAGACAATCCATCATTAAAAGTTGTTGATCCAATTCCAGATGCTGGATTTATAGATTTATCGACTACTAAAGTTTTAACTCTATTTTTAATTTTCTTCTTAGCTTTTATATTTGATTTTTTAACAGTAACAATGAGTTTCGCTCCTACATTATTAGTTCCTAAATTTCTAATTTGAACTTCTCTAAGATTAGTCGAGAATTGGAATTTATCTGCCGAAAGAGATTCCGTCACTCCATCTGATCTAATAAGAATATATCTTTCATCAGAATATGACAAATAAGTTTCACCCTCTGGTAGAGTTACGGTTGTAAGACTTGTAGAATCTAATTGATTATTCGCAATAGTAACAGTAAAAGTTTTTCTAATGTTTATTTCAGCATCAGTTAAATTAACTGTCGCAATATTTTCTTTTGGTAGTTCCGTAAATAATGTATTATCAGAAGAAGAATCTAATTCAGTTGTAAGTAGTTCTAAATCTGATGTTATAAAATTGGATGATGGAAGTTTTCCATTTACAACTCCAGTTACAGTAGTAACTCCTATTACTGTTATATTAGATGGTGTTACAGATACTACTTTAGCAGTAATTGGATCATCCGATATAGAAACATCAGAATATTGTAATAGACTATTTACCTTTATATCTCCAGGAAATAGTTTATTAGAACTGGTTATAGTACTGATTCCATTACTATCAAATTTTGTGACTGATGCAACGCCTATGGTAGCAGAGGGTGTCTGCACTACGTTAGCACTAAAAGTATTAATTCCAACTATATTGTTACCATTAGGCCCATAACCGATTCCGGTATTTGAATATACCGATTTTACGTCTGAAATGCCATATGATGATATATCTTTTGCTATTCTATTAATCGTAGTTGATTGTGTAGAAATTCCACTTCTAAAGATTAAAGTTTCATTTTTTATAAATTCTCCCTTTTTATCATAAACAGTCAAAGCTGTTCCTACAACAGGACTTCTTAAAAATGCAGTAGCTCCACTATTACTTCCTTCAACATATGAGGGAATTGTTAGACTTAAAGATTGATTGACTTCAATTTCAGTAAATGGTTGTATGTCATACATTGACATACCCCACTCATTATCATCTGGTAATGCTGAATTATAAGACCCAGATTCTAATCTAAAGTCAAATACTCTAGCAAAACCAATTTCTTTTCCAGGTGCTGCCTCTGAATTTGAACCAACTTTCTCATTTCTCAAACTCAATATAAAAGTATTTCCTACTCCTACAGTTGGAGATCTATAAACACTATTTAATTTGAGAGTTGGTCCTGTATTATAATTTAAGAATTGATTTTCTACAGTTCTAGTAGTTCTTGGTTTTGGTATGTCAATAATAGTATTACTAATTGTTTCAATTTCATAACCTTTTACATATGCTTTTCCTGGAGAAATTCTACATACCGCCAAATCTGCGTTAGCAGCAGTTCCTCCTGCAGTAAACTGGCCAGGTTCATATAAACCTTGATTCCCTAAATTATTATTTAATGAATTTACAATAGAAACATTAAATGGTTTTACAATGTAATGTCCACTCTCATCAAAAGTTCTTCTTGCTAGAACATCACTTAAATCATCATAAAAAACTGCACCGTTTCCTCTGAGAGCACTACCTCTTTTAGTTGTTGAGGTTTTTAAATTTCCATTTTCAATCGTTGCTAATTCTACAAAATTATCATCATTAAAATCATCAATAGATTTTTTAAATAAACTTACTGAAATTTGCAGTCTATCTGCTCCAGGAGCTCCATAATTATTAAATCCCTGAGAATTGTCATTAAGGGATTCATCTACATTTGCGTTTACAATCTCTTCAGATACAAACAAACCTACTCTATAACTGGGTTTATTTGTATATTGATCTAATATTAATGATTCTTTATTTACATTTACAAAGTATCCGCGTATAAAATATACTCCTTCTTCAATTTGAAATACTGACCCAGTTGCAGTTGCATTATTGGATAATGTATTTGCAAAAGGTGTTCCTGCAGCAATAGTAGAGTTTCCAAGCAATCCAGAACTAATAATCTGATTGCATGTCAAAGATTCTCCATCTGAAAAAGTTTGAGTAGTGTTATCTAATCTAGATGATCCTGAATACGCAACATAAAGAGTTACAGAACCTCTTTCAGAATCTTGAGATGCTAAAATATTATCAACAACCGCAGTAACTCCGGAAGTTTGACCAGTAATTGTTGTTCCAACTAATTGATCTACATATGCCTCAACAGGAACACCTTGAAAATTATTTGCTAATTGAACCGCATAATATAATTGAGAATATCCAATATTACCAGGAATTACTTTTGCACCTTCTTTAAAAAAGTGTTGTCCAAATTTTTCTACCTGATTCTGTAGAATCGACTGTAGAGTACTTAGTTCTCTTGCCTGGACAGGATATCCAGGTTTAAAAAGTACTTTTTGGTAATCATTTGTGGGATCAAAATCGTCAAAGTAGGGAGCTACATTGAGGCTCGTTTGTTGTGGCATAATTCTTTAGAACTGCAAGATAACTTTTATGTCTTCTTTTTGATTTGACGATCTTGTTATAGATGGTCTATTATCTACGTATATAATATTTCCAGAATGCTGTTTTAC
>Ga0181399_1000644_pt1 | contig 12756 bp, 14 predicted proteins | sample 22SPOviralmetaG_FD_130128 | JGI IMG/M metagenome (GOLD analysis project Ga0181399, IMG submission 130128) | Marine viral communities from the oligotrophic San Pedro Time Series (SPOT) site, San Pedro Channel, CA, USA - 22 SPOT_SRF_2011-05-21 | ecosystem: Environmental > Aquatic > Marine > Strait...
GGCAATAGTTAATATTTTAAAAATTGAGGGTATGATATGAGTGATGAAGAAAAGAAAACAAGAAAGCCTAGTGATAAAGATAGAATCGATAAGCTAGAAAAAGACCTGAGAGCGGTAGTTAATATGCTTAACAGTATGAGTTCAGCTATTGGTCTTCCAAAGTCAATTATCCCCGATTTAGATTAAACCCACATACAAAGGATACCCATATGAATGGTCCTGCTGCAAAACAAAGAAGAGCACGACAAGACGCATTAAGAGACTATATATCAGAGCAGCGGCACGAACAGGAAGTTGTTAAAAACATTGATAAAATAGAAAAGTTGGACTGCGAATTGGAATCATTCGCAAACAACCTTAACAAATTAAAGGTCGCTAACGAGCAAAGATTGAAATTACTTAATAAATACCTGCCTGATATGCACCACAGCACCATAGATGGTGAAGGCGATAATGGCGAAATTATTATAAAGACTATATCTTATGCAAGTAATCCTACCAAATGATTGGTCGCCCAGGCCACACCAGCTCCCCTTTTTTGAGGCTATGGATGATGGGGCAAAAAGGGCTTGCTTGGTTTGGCATAGGCGAGCAGGTAAAGACTCCAGCGTTTTAAACTTCACAGCTAAGACTATGTTCAATAGGGTTGGCAATTACTGGCATCTATTCCCCAAGCAGACACAAGCGCGTAAGGCCATATGGAATGGTATTGATGGAGAAGGGCGTAAGATACTAAAACAGGTATTCCCTGAATCAATCCGTAAAAGATCATCGCAGCAAGAAATGCTGATTGAATTAAAGAATGAGTCAACTTGGCAATTATGCGGCTCGGATAATTATGACTCATTGGTCGGCTCGAATCCTGTAGGCGTGGTGTTCTCCGAATACTCCTTATGCGATCCTAATGCCTGGGATTATATACGTCCTATGCTTGCTGAGAATGGTGGATGGGCTATCTTTATCTACACGTCACGGGGCAAGAACCACGGCTATTCATTGTACAATATGGCAAAGAAGAGTCCCGACTGGTTCTGTGAAATGCTGACAGTTGATGACACCAGGCGAGCTGATGGTACGCCGGTTATCAGCGAGGCTATAATACAGACCGAGCGTGACGAGGGGATGAGCGAAGAGAAGATACAGCAAGAATATTTTTGCTCTTTCGAGGCTCAGATAGCTGGCGCGATATATGGCCGTCAAATGTCAACGGCATACAAAGACAGCCGCATAGGGTTTGTTCCTGTTGAGCCTAGCTTGCCAGTGCATACAGCATGGGACTTGGGTATCTCAGATGCGATGTCCGTATGGTTCTTCCAAGCAGTAGGTAAGGAGGTTCGATTAATCCACTACTATGAGAACCATAATCACGGTATGGATCACTATGCGAATTATCTAACCGAGTTTAAAGCCAAGCATGAAATCAAATACGGCGAGCACCTAGCCCCTCATGACATTGAGGTTAGAGAGTTGATGAGCGGTAAGAGCCGTAAGGATGCGGCGCGTGACATGGGTATAATATTCAGAACTATATCAAGGCCAAAAGCAAAGTCTGATGGACACCAAGCAGTAAGAAAGCTATTCCCTCGTTTGTGGATAGATGAGAATAGATGCGAGCTTGGCTTGGCTTGTTTAAGTGAATACGCTTACGAGTGGGATGACAAAACCAAAATGTTTAAAGATAAGCCCAATCACAACTGGGCTTCTAATGGTGCAGATGCGCTGCAAACGCTTGCGCTGGGATGGTCAGAGCGTATGGTCTCAGGCAGGCCGCCACCACAAATTCATCATGCAAAGGTTGATGTAAATCTATGGGGCAACAGGCGGTAATAGTTTATACTAATGACAATCAGCATTGGTCAAGGCGCTATTTACATACAGTGAATCATTGCTTTATTTGCGTAATGGATAAGGGTAAATGGGTTGTGTGTGACTACACATCGAGAGGCTTAGAGCTATATATTAGTAGTGAGCTGCCAAAAGGTTTATACTATCAGCGAATAGAGGTTGATAGCTTTAGCGTATTACCGTTTATCCCCACTTGTGTTGGGTATATTAAGCGAGCGATAGGCATATACAATCCGAGAATATTCACCCCTTGGCAATTACTAAAGTACATGAGGCGCAGAAATGAAATCCCCAAAACCACAAAAAGCAGAGAAGACAGGCCAGGAAATAGCGCAAGAGCAGAGACAGGCTCGGCAGTTAGATGATGAGATCGGCAAGTCAGAGAAGAGCTTCAAAGCTTTAGCTCGTGGCAAGATAGGTGCAAAGTCATTGCTATCTGATGGCGACTCTAAGAATAAATCCACAGCCATAAAAACTCCAGAAAAAAAGAAATCTCTTATTAAGTAGCGGTAATCATTATGGCACTACCTAAAAGTCTAGGCACTATCCGCGACCTCAAAGCGAGAGCTAAGAAGGCCTTTTCTGTTGAATCGCAATGGGAATCATTACTGTCTGATGCCTACGAGTATTTTTTGCCCAACCGCAATCTATTTGATCGTGACGATACTGGTCAAAAAAAGATGGATTTAATCTTTGATTCTACTGCATCTACGGCGATTCAGTTGGGTGCTTCAAAATTGCAGGAGAGTATAGCGCCAATATGGGCTAAGTGGGCGGTTCTTGAGCTTTCCGAAGAGATGAAAAGGGAGATTAAGGCTAGTGATGGCGAGGTTGACGAAGATCAAATACGCGAAAACCTAGAGGAGCAAACAGAAATACTTTTCGATTATATTAATCGCTCTAACTTCTCTACTCAATTTTATGAAATGGCTCTCGATGTTCTTATTGGCACTGGCACGCTAATAATTACAGAAGAAGATGACATGGAGATGCCATTCTCTTTTCACTCTATCCCACAAAAGCATGTAGGTTTTGAAGAAGGGCCAAGCGGTAGCATTGAAACTCATTGGCGCAAGCATAAAGTCAAAGGTCGCAATATTGAGCGCACATGGCGTGGATTCAAAGCTTCGCAATCTATTAAGGATAGGATAGAAAAAGACCCCGACAGCGACATATCTTGCACTGAGGGCGTTGTTTATGACCCTGTGGAGAAGTCCTATCATGGTGTAGTGTGGGTAGATGATGAGGATTCTATAAGTTGGGATCAGACATACGATGAAAGTAGCCCGTTTATTACTGGCCGATACTCTAAAACAAGTGGCGAGGTTCGTGGCCGTGGCCCAGCTATCATGGTTCTGCCTGATGTTAAGTCACTGAACAAGGCTAAAGAGTTTGTATTGCACCGAGCGGGTATTGAGCTTGCAGGAATGTGGACAGCTACCGATGATGGTGTAACCAATCCGTACAACATTACTATTGCCCCAGGCGTTGTAATGCCAGTAGGTTCTAACAACTCATCTAATCCGTCTATACAGCGCTTAGACACTGGCGGCAGTATAGAGCTGTCTTTGTTTGAAATAACCGAATTACAGAACGCTATTAAAGTTTCGCTGTTTAATGACTTGCGTGATCCTCAGGGCCCAGTAAGAACCGCGACCGAGATTGCGATGGATGCTAGAGAGTTAGCCAAGCGTATCGGTAGTGCTTATGGTAGATTGCAGACAGAGATATTAGTTCGCACTTTAAAGCGCATAATGCACATACTTGTCAAGCGCGGAAAGATTGATCCTATTTTGATTGATGGTAAAGCGGTTGATATTAAATTTACATCACCACTTGCACGATCTCAAGACATGGAAGACATTATGTCAGTTCAGCAAGCAGTAGAGTTTGTGCTTAACACTGCTGGCCCCGATCAAGCTAAGATGGCATTTAAGCTTGAAGACTTTGGCACATGGGCGGCTAAGAAAACGGGAATGCCTGCTGAGCTGGTAAGAAGCAAGGCAGAGAAAGACACAGTTATTCAGGCTGGTGCAGAAGCGGCGCGAGCAGGTATGGATGTGCAGGCACAAGCGCCTACGGGAGCGCCCTAATGAGCTGGGACGAATTAAATAAAAGCGGGGGAGATGCTGGTAAGCAAGCTAAAGAGGCGCAAGAGGTGCAAGCTACTATAGCTAAAAACTATCACCATTGCTTTTCTACGGAGCAAGGGAAGTTTGTATTGGATCACTTGGTCACCAATTTCATTATGACTAACGATACAGCATTAAATGCAGATAATATTAACTATACGGCAGCGTATAAGAATGGCGAAGCTGGTGTAGTTAAACAAATTTTAAATCAACTAACTAGAGCGGCTAAAATATGAGTGAATCAATGCTATCCACAGAAGCGGGTACTAGCGAAGAGTCAACAGAATCAACAGAGGTACAGCCTACCTTTTCATGGTCTGAGGGTGTAGCTGGCGAAGGTGATAAGCCAGAATGGTTTAAGGGCGATAAATACGGCTCAGTAGCGGATCAAGCTAAAGCCTACACAGACCTAGAAAAGCGCTTTGGTGGTTTTACTGGTGCGCCTGAATCATACGAATTGCCAGAGGAGTTAGATAGTGAAGACACGTTTGTTAAAACGTTATCTGAGCTGGGAGCTAAAAGTCAAATGTCTCAAGAAATGCACGGCGAGCTATTAGCACTGGGAAATTCTATTTTCGAAGCCAAGCAAGAGTTTGACATTGAAAAAGAAATGACAGCTCTTGGATCTAATGCTGACGAGCGCTTAGCTAATATTGATGGCTACATGAAGAATAATCTCGGCGATAAGTACGAAGAGCTTAAAGATGCAGTGAATAACGCCAAAACGGTAGAGCTAGTAGAGGCGTTAATCTCATCCAATATCCCAGCGCAACCGCCCACAAGTTCAGTGTCAGCGGTAGGCGTGCCAACCCAGGGCGATATTGAGAAAGCGATGCAAGAAAAGGACGAAAACGGCAAGACTCTTTACCATTACTCGTCGGCACAGCAACAGAAAGTGCAGGATATGATTGCTCGAATGCACGGCCATTGATTTTATTTATTGATGGCGTATAATTGATAGTATTCTCCGATACCCGAAAGGCCGGAAGTGTTTGTTGTTTGTTCCAGCACTCCCTTCTTTTTGGGTTACGTGTAAAGCAAATAGATTAGTTTTAATTATTTTCTTTTTGGAGAAATACTATGTCAAAGTTTCTATCTGATGTAGCACGTACCGAGTTTGATACTAGCGTAAAGTTAGCTTATCAAGGTGGTTCTAAGCTACGCGATACCGTCGAGTATCGTTCCGGTGTCGTTGGTGACACTTATAAATTCCGCTTAATGGGTAAAGGTCAAGGTCACTTGCGTACTGGTTCTAGTTCGTTAGTTGTTCCTATGGATATCACTCATTCATTACCTTCTGCAACACTAACCGATCACGAGCATCCTGAATATACGGATATTTTCGATCAGTCAACTGTTAATTTTGATGAGAAACGTAAACTTACTGAGACAATCGGTAAGGCTATGGGTCGCACAGAAGATCAAATTATCATTGATACAGCCGTTGCGGGAACCTATAACACTACTGCAACTGACGGCCAAGGCTTCGATATTGCCGCTGGTGGTACTGGTTTCACTACTGCCAAGCTTCGCGCTTTACGTGCTTATTATGACGATCTCGAAGTTGAAGAAAATGTTTGCATTGTTGTTTCTGGTACTGGTATGCAGTCATTGCTTGCTAACACTGAGACTACTTCAAGCGACTTCAATACTGTAAAGGCGTTGGTTAATGGTGATCTTGGCTCATTCATGGGCTTCAACTTCAAAACTGTTGGCGCTCGTCGCCTTGAAGGTGGTTTAGGTGGTTCTGGTCTAGTAGCCTATGCTTGGGCGCCTAACGCTATTGGTATGGCTTCTGGTAGCATCGAAAAGTCTATGTCTGTAGATTATATCCCTGAACGTGTCTCTTGGTTATGTAACGGTATGCTGAAAGCTGGCTCTACCATTATTGATCCAGAAGGTACATCACGTATCGCTTTCGCGTAATAGGAGAATTACTATGTCTTTTTTATTGACTGATTTTAAACATGGTGACACTACGGGTAATGCCCCTGGTATTCACGCCTATACAACTCCAGATAGCCAGGCAGATGTAAACACTTCGGGCTACTTTAATGAAATTTCGTCCACGCTATCTGTGGGTGATTTGATTTATATATGGGCTGTTAACGCAGGTACTCAAGTGGCAATCTTGACTCAAGTGTTAAGCAATGCCGCTGGTGTTGTTGATGTTGCTGACGGTACGGTGTTGGCTGCTACTGATAGCGATTAATGCTTGCAGGATAGGTGGGGGGATTCTCCCCACCTTTAATGAGAGTAAGTAAATGGCCTCAAAAATAGAACTAATATCTAATGCTCTAATTATTATTGGTGACGTGTCGATCAATGACTTGATTGGTGATGATCGCCGGAAGAATGTAGCGCGAAACCTATACGATAATATCGTAAAGAATGAATTAACTAAGCATCGGTGGGGATTTGCTCGTACTAAAGGGCAGCTATCTTTATTGACCGCTAAGCCTTTAGATGGCGAATGGGCTAGTGCTTACGAATTGCCTGCTGATTTGTTGGTATTAATTAAGTTGTACCCTAACACCAGCTATCAGGTGTACGGATCAAAGGTTTATTGCAATCATAGCCAGGCGTTATATTGCGATTACATATATGCACCGCCAGAAAGCGAGTGGCCGGCATACTTTTCAAAGATGATTGAATATGCCCTAGCGAGGGACTTTTCAACATCGCTGAGGGACTCTAGCGCGTTGCGCGGAGAAATGGCCGCCGAGTACGAAAACGCCTCCAGAATGGCTAGATTTACCGATTCTCAACAGCACCCGCAAACACAAATACAAAGACATCCTCTTGTAGACGCGAGATATTAATGGCTAAAACCAGGTATATACAAAACTCTTTTCTCAGTGGCGAGCTATCCCCCCTTGTTAAGGGCAATATTACCTTAGCCCAATACTATCAAGGCCTAGAAAAAGCTTCTGATGTTATGGTTGTTCCTCAAGGTGGCGTTAAGCGCCGGGGTGGACTCAAGTATGTTGCTACTAATCCTGCTGGAAGCGCTAAACTATTAGATTTTAATACGTCCACTGAATCGCGTTACTTGCTGTGTGTCACTGCTGGCAATATTGCAGTCTATGTTGCAGGTGCCACAAATACATTTTTAGGTAATCTGGCTGCTCCGTATCTGGAGGCAGAGATTAGTGATCTGCGTCACGTCACCACTGAAAATGTGTGTCTAATATTCCATGAAAACCACCCAGCGCAAAGAATTGTTTATGATGGTGGCGTTAGTTTTAGTATAGGTGATGCACCTTTCACCAATGTTCCACAGTTTGACTTTAATGATGCATTAAGCCCTACCCCTGTATCAGAGGTGCAGAGCGTTGTGTTTGGCTCTTTTTCTGCTGGTCAGGTCTATCAAATTGATATTGAGGGGGTGTTAAGTAAAAGTATTACTTATGCAGGTGATTCTACTGCGGATCAAAGAGATTCAACGGCGTTCAATTTGCAGAAAAACTTACAGGATATGCCAAATTTTGGCGAGACTGGGGTTTCTGTTGTTCGCACAGGCAACCATGCATATGAGATTACTGCGTCAGGAGAGTCGGCTAAAGATTTTAAGTTGTTCAGCGGTTTCGCTACAACGGGATCAGGATCATCTTCGTTAACTTTCACAAAGGTTGCTACTGGCGTGGCTAGAGCTGAGGATGTATGGGGTGCTAATCGTGGATATCCTAGGCTTGGCGCTTTCTTTGAGGGCAGATTGTGGCTTGGTGGTACTAGAGACAAGAAGCAGAGCTTATTCGCTTCAAAAGCAGGCTCGCTGCTAGACTTCGAAATAGACGAAGGGGCAGATGACGAGGCTATATTTATTACTCTTACATCAAGAACACTAACCGAAATAACTGACATTTACGGTGGTCGTAACTTGCAGATATTTACATCCGGTGGTGAATATGCAGTTTTAGAGGCGAACGCTACAGCGGCCACTATCAACACAAGAGCGCAGACCTCTAACGGGTCGCTTTATATCGCCGTGCAAGAGGCTGACGGCGCGGTTATATTCTGCGATAAGAACGGCAAGACTCTTCGAGAATATGCCTACACGTTCAATGAGGACTCGTACGCGTCCAACGATATAACTGTCCTGTCTTCACACCTAATAACAGCACCTATTGATTCGGCGTTTTTAACAGGCACGGCCTCCGATGACTCAAATTGGTTATTCACCTTGAACGCTGATGGATCAGCATCGATATTGAATAAGTTAAGGGCGCAGGATATTAACGCTTTTACATCAATGACGTTAGCTACACCCTTTAACGTGGGCACTAAAATGGAAGCGGTTGAGGTGGTTGATGAAGAGGCTTATTTTATTGTTAAGAGATATGACTCGAGCAATGCTGAGGTATCAACCATAGAAAAGCTAGACTTCAATTATCTTACTGACGGATCGGTAGCGGGTACGGCAACAGCGGGCAAGCTAGCTGGTTTAACTCACTTGATAGGATTTGAGGTTAGCGTGCTGGGCGATGGCGCAGTGCTTCCCAAGAGAGTGGTTGATGGAGATGGAGAAATAACGCTAACTGCCAGTGAGTTGGCTAATCACACCAACTTTGAAGCTGGTATTAATTTTGTACCCACTGTTCAGCCGATGCCGTCTAACACCAATATTGGCAGCGGCGAAAACTTTATGCGTATTAAGCGCGTGGTTAGAGTGAGCTTACGAGTTTACGAAACAAAAGGACTTTATATGGACGGCGTTCCTGTGCCAGTACGTTCGTTTGGATCGATGACATTAGATCAACCTGCTACCCCGTTTACTGGTATAGTTGATGATATATATGCCGTAGATGGTTGGACTAGGGACGAGATGCCTATCTTTACTTGTCCAGACCCAACACCAATGCACATACAAGCATTAGAGCTAGAGATTGAATCATCGTGAATGTGGTTGGAATGCAAAACGAGGTGGCGCTATTGCCGCAAGTTATGCCTGATGTTGTTCATCGTTTCGCGGATGGATGTTATTCGCGTGAAGTAACAATGCTAAAAGGTTGCCTGGGGGTGGGCGCATTACATAAGACCAATCACCACTTTATTTTATCTAAAGGTAAAATATTGGTTAAGAATGGAAGTGTAGATGAAATACTGGTTGCGCCACATCATTCTATAACTCGGCCAGGCGATAAGCGTTCTATATTCGCAATGGAGGATAGCGTAATTACTACCTTTCATGTAACAGAGCTCACCGACGTTGAAGCTATCGGTGAGCGGATTTTAGGGGAAGAGTTATGAGCTGGTTTATAGTAGGCGCTGTTGTCGTTAGCCGTTTGGTTACTGCTGATGCACAGAAGAAAGCAGGGCAACAGCAACAATACGATATTGAGCGACAAGCTGAAACAGAAAAACTGTCGGCTGAGAATGAAGAGATTAAGCGCAGGGAAAGATTAAACAAAGTGCTGTCTTCTAATATTCAATCGGTTGCTGCTGGTGGAAATACAGAGGGAAGCATTAAAGCGGTTGCGCTTAAAAGTGCAAAAAATGCATCTAGTTCCGAAGGGGCAGAGTCGTTAAGTCAGAGGTTAAGGCAAGATATGCTTAAACGAGAAGGAAGCGCCGCTCGCCGTTCGGGAAATTTTCAGGCGACATCAACGTTATTAAATACTGGAATTTTCGCGTATAAAGTGAGCAAGTAAATGTTTCAGAAAATAGAAAAATACGGAACTATTAACCCTATTGCTGCTGGGAATAGTGCCAGTTCAGAACGCATAAAGTCGCTTGCTAATCTAGGTAAAGCCGTACAGTCAATAGCTTTTGATGTTGGCCGAAAGAAAAGAGTCAAAGAGGGTCAAATTGAAGGTGCTAAGGCTGGTACTGAGGCGGCAGAAAGTGGTGTTGCACCAGAAGAAAAAGGCAGTTTTAAGTTCTTCGATGAATCATTCAATGACGCACAGCAAGGCGCTTACCTTGCCTCTATGGATAATCAGGCCATAACAAAGTTGGGCGAGCTAGAATCGCAATTTGAATATGATGTTGAAGGTTATCGGAAAACATCCAAAGGGATGCTTGATGGATTAGTCAAGAACGTACCAGAAGCTTATCGCCAGCCATTAATTGAGTCTATTAATAATTATATTACTCGTGGAAGTATGCGAGTTAATAATAATGTAGTTAAGCGTGGAGAAGAAGAGACTAAAAGCGAACTCACTAACGCTGCTGATACATATTCACGCGAAGCGTCAAGGGCGGCACGTAATGGCGACTTCGATCAAATGGATGATCTTATAGGCAAGCTGGAGTTAAGCTCAAAGGCCATGGTGTCTGGTGGGTTCTGGACTAAAGAGCAAGGAGATGCGGTTGTCATGGATAGCCGCAAAGAGATATTTAGGCAGGGTAACAAGAGAGATATTTTAGAGACAGCAAAAACTAACCCCGAAAAAGCAGTAAAAATGCTTTCTAAGTTTGAATCTAAGGTGCCAGAAAACTATACCCCAGATGAGCACGAAAGAAATGTTGATGATATTCGCGCAGATTTGAGCCGATTAATGCCAACAAAAAAAGGCGGGGGAACGGCTAAAGAAGGTAATGACTGGCTAAAAAAAGCTAAAGACTCTCTTGAGTTTGGCTTTCCTATATCCTCTACTGAAAAAGCACGAGGCGCTGCGCTATTAGCTGGAACCGATAAGCAGGACGAATACAGCCGCTTAATGAAGGTTGAGCAGTTCGCGTTACTTCCTGCCAAGCAGCAGAACAATATATTGGCTCAATTAAATAACGCAAAAACACTTGAGTCACAAGCTGATTTTATGGCTTTTAGTAAAATACGGCATAACTTAGCAGCTAAGGCCAAAGAGGATGGGATGACTTTGGCTGAGAGACAGGGAATTATTGACCCCGCAAATATTGACGGCGGGAATATAGAAGAAAGAAATGCGCAAGCAGAAGAATTGAGCGAAAGGTTTGGCGTTACTGTTAGCCCATTTAAGCTAACAGAAGTTGAAGCGCTGATTGAGTCAATGGACGACATGACACCAAAAGATAAAGCTGATCTAGCTATGGGTCTTGGCGGCAACGAAGCGACCTACAAGCAGTTAGACAAAAAGAATGCCTCAATGTTTGCCATGTTATCCGCTAGAAATGATGAGGAAATAGCTAAGGCTGTTTTCTTGGGTGAGGAACTGATTAAAACTAAGCAGGTTAAACTTCCATCACAAGATGACTACATGGCTGACTTAGATGAATATCTCGGCGCTGTTGGCGAAGTCTATCAAGTTGAAGATCGGGCAACAATTATCAGGGCGGCAAAAAGTTATTATGCAACTCTTGGTAATGAGGAGTATGACCCGGGCTCAATGGAAAAGGCATTACTTGCTATTACTGGCGGGGTAGGTAGTGTAAATGGCCGCAAAGTTGAGTTGCCTCAAGGTGTGGATGAAGACGATCTTGACGACTTCTTTAATGAGATAAATTTAAATACATTGGAGCAGTTTGGTGGCTTGCTTCACCCTCACGATATAGATGATATTAGAGATGGCAATTTGGTGTCTGTTGGCTCTAATCGCTATCAAATAGAGGTTAACGGAGCAAGACAGTACAACAAAAAGCATGAGCCTTTTGAAATAGTTATCACGCCCGAATTACTTATGATGAACGACCAAGCCAACCAGACCCCAATGGACAAGAAAAAGTCGAGGAATGTTGACCGTGTACTCGCTGAGCGAGAGCGACAAAGGAAGATATTAGAAAGACAAAGGAGTGGCAAGTAATGGCTTTTGTTTCTAGTCGTGATGAAAAAATGCGCTCTGCTGATATAAGTTTTCAAGAAGAATTTTCGTCTAAATCTTCTGATTTTGATGTTTATGCCGCTTCTATTGGACTGACTTTTGATGAGGAACTTTTTATTTCATCAAAATTAAACAGGGAGGGTTGGTCAGATCGAAAAAGAATAGTCGAGGGTCTTATAGATTCGGGGGCGCTGGATAAAAGCAAGTACTCAAGAAGTAGCTTACCAACACCATCATGGCTTGGTGGACTCCATCCGGCGCAGTTTGATTACGAGGCCGCGTCACTGGATTTTGAGGAGATAAAAGATCATAAAACTTTAAGTGAAGAGCGCAATCAATTATTAAAAATGCGAAGAGATTACGCTAACGATGTTTTTGAACGCGGCTCAGGAACGGCTAGGTTTTTGGGTGCTGCTACTGCGTTTATGCTCGATCCTATTTCTATTGCTACCATGCCCATTGGGTATTCTGTTGGAGCGGCTAAAGGGTTGCGTGCGGTAGGCAAGGCGGCGTTAAAGATTGGCGCTACTGAAATGGCGGTTGAAACAGGTATTCAGGCTTTTGTGTTCGACCATAAAGAGGAGATTGACTCCCCTTACGGTTATCAAGATGCCATTACTAATATTGGTACAGCGGCTTTAGGTTCTGCCTTATTAGGCGGCACAGCTATGGGGATAAAAGAATACATATCTCATGTTCGCCTTAAAACAAAAGATTTGCCAGACAGTGAGCAATTACAATTTGCTGATGAGACGTTTGCTAGATTGGAAGAAACATTAAGCAACAACCCATTACGCAAAGAGGGAATGACAAGTAAGGAGCTGGTAAACGCCGATAAAGAATTCCTTACTGAGCTAGAAGTACGGCGAGACAAAGTGGAGCTAGCAAAAGAGCCGCCACCAGCTATAGAGGTTAACGAAACGCCTTATGTTAAACCAAAAGATTTTTCTACAAAAGAAAATGCAGTATTAAAGAAAACTGGCGAGCTAGACGGGTATAATAGGGATATTGCTCAGTATAATGAGCGATTTAACCCTAAA
>Ga0181399_1000647_pt1 | contig 12713 bp, 17 predicted proteins | sample 22SPOviralmetaG_FD_130128 | JGI IMG/M metagenome (GOLD analysis project Ga0181399, IMG submission 130128) | Marine viral communities from the oligotrophic San Pedro Time Series (SPOT) site, San Pedro Channel, CA, USA - 22 SPOT_SRF_2011-05-21 | ecosystem: Environmental > Aquatic > Marine > Strait...
AACAGATAATAATACTCACAGATGCGACCAAGCTATAACATTAACAGACGGAACAACATATAGTTTAAGTTTTTTTGTTAAGTCAAGTGAATATAATTGTATAAGAGCATCAATAGGGCAAAGCGGCTTAACTTTTGGAAATGTTGCAAGTTTTAATTTAAACACTAAAACTGTAAGTACAATAGGCACAATTGAAAATGCTGAAATTTTAGATTTTGGAAATGGTTGGTTTAGATGTGTTTTAACAATGGACGCAGGAACGATTGATAGGATTGTAATTGGTTTAGGTATTGATGACAGTTATTCTTTTGCAGGCGATAATTCAAGCGGTTTATTTATGTGGGGTGCTATGATTGAAGAAGCAAGTTATACTTCAAGCTATATCAAGACCACAACCGGACAAGTCACAAGATTATTTGACGATTTAGAAAGTGATACGTCATATTCAACAGAAAATGATGTAACGTGGTTTTTAGATTTTGACACTTATACTTTTGAAAATAGTTTTAGAGCCGCTATGGTTGTAAGAAATTCTGGTTTTACACAAACTATGGATTGGATAAGCTATAACAGTGGCAGTGATTATTATATTAGAATAAGAGCAACAAATCAATCTGCGTTACAAACAATTATTGATTTAGGCGAAGATGCGATACAAATGTTTACAAGAAACAAAGTAGCTGTTCGTTTATATGGTAGTAATTTTGAAATATATGTAAACGGAACAAGGGAATACATAGGTATTTCTGATGATGGCGATTGGACACTATTAAACAATAGTGCTATTTTAAATGATTTCGGTACTACTTCGGAAAGACCATCTACAAAACTATACGATTTTAGAGTATATGACCAAACTATGACACAAAGCGAATTAGAAGAATTAACACAAGTGTAATATTTACATATATAACAAAAACAAGAGTAAATTAAATAAAATAAAAAATGGTTAAAAAATACGAATTCCCAAATAAAAGCAAAGCCGACGAATACATTCGCGATTTAGGCGTCGCAAAAGATGAGTACGGCAATGAATATCCAACACATAAAAACGCAATAGTAAAATTGGGAAATATTGTTGTAACGCCTGGACAATACGACGAAGAAGGCAATGAAATCAAAGCGCCAATTTTATCGGACAAATATTCCGTTGACGTTTTTTGGCGTGATAGCGTTCGGCCAATTGATCCGGAAACAGAAGAAGAAGGTTCTTTACCTTTGGACGCATGGACCGATTACGAAATTGTTTTGGACAATGAAGGCGTTCATTCGTTTTATGGCGTCAAGTATATACAAGAATAGTAAAATATTTATTTCGTATATTTACAAAAAATTTAATAAACTTTAAAATATAAAAATATGGCTACTACGGGAGTTTTTAACGGAACAAATTTAATTTTAACAATTGAGGGCGATACAGTTGGACACACAACAAGTTGTTCAATGTCTTTGTCAATGGACACACCCGAAGCAACAACAAAAGATTCAAACGGATTTTCTGAATATATCGGCGGCGTAAAAGGCGGCGAAATATCATTTGAAGGTTTAGTTGCTTATGATGATACTGCAAACGCAATTGAATTCGCTGATTACCTTTTGGCGCGTACACAATTGACTTGTGTATTTGGAACGGCCGAAACCGGCGACGCGGTTTATACTGCTGAAGGCTTTTTATCAAGTGTTGAAATGTCCGCAGAAATGGAAGCGGCCGTCACTTATTCCGGTTCAATTACAATCACCGGCGCAATTACTAAATCAACAAACTAAAATTTTAAAAGTTTATTATTTTGGCCGCCGTCATTTTTTGGCGGTGGCTTTTTTTATTTATTAACGACAAACAAATATTAAAATGGCAAACAAACACAAAGGTTACATCGACATTCAAGTTGGTGGCAAAAAAAGAACACTTCACTTTTCAATGAATTTTTGGTCGGAATTTACCGAGCAATTAGGCGTTTCACTTCAAGACATTGGACACGTTTTTGAAAACGGGATATCATTAAAAGGTTTACGCGCTTTGATTTATTCAGCTATATTGGCAAACGACCAGGAACAAGGCAATGAAATTGATTACAATGTTTATTCGGTTGGTGCGTGGTTAGACGAATTACAAGCCGAAACAATTAACGATATTGTTGAAACAATGTTGCAATCAAAAATTTTAGGCAATAGTTTAGGCGTTGAAACACAAAAGGCGGGAAAGCCGAAGCCGTCAAAGAAATAACATTCCAAAGTTTAACCGATTATTATATTGGTTTAGTAGGCGTAAACCCGAACGATTTTTGGCGGCAAACGTGGCGTGAAAATGCGCTATTGGCGGAAAATTACCATAACAATATAAATTTGAATTGGGAACAAACGCGGTATTTGGCTGCAATGATTCACAACGTTCAATGTTCTAAAAAATCACAAATGATAAAACCCGAACATTTATTTGAATTGCCGGTTGACAAAAAACGTCAAGTTGAACGCGCAAAACCAAAATCAACGCGCGAACAAATGGAAGCCTTTAAATCAAAATATGAATCAATGACAAAGAAAACGACGCTAAAATAAAAGCGTCTTTTTTTTTGTATTTTTGTTTAAAATATTCTTTATGGCCGAATCAAATTTAAAAGTTAATATTACCGGCGATTCGTCGAAATTAAATAATGCGTTAAGTTCAGCGAGTTCAAAACTTCAAGCGTTTGGATCTAAAATGCAAAGCGTTGGGCGTTCAATGTCTACTAAATTGACTTTGCCAATAGTTGCAGCCGGTGCGGCCGCGACAAAATTGGCATTGGATTTTGATAAGTCAATGACGCAAATTGAATCTTTGGTTGGCGTTGCTGCGGACAAAGTTTCTGAAATGGGTGAAACCGCAAAGAAAATGGCAACAGATACCGGACGAAGTGCAAACGAAGCGGCAGAAGCATTGTTTTTTATTACATCAGCGGGTTTACGAGGTAAAGACGCAACCGATACATTAAGCGCGTCGTTAAAAGCGGCAGCCGTTGGATTAGGCGAAACAAAGACAATTGCAGATTTAGCAACGTCCGCAATGAATGGTTACGCAAACGAAAATTTAACCGCAACGCAAGCAACAGATATTTTAGTTGCATCGGTTCGTGAAGGTAAATTAGAGGCGTCTGAATTAGCCGGTGCAATGGGCGGAGTTATTCCGATTGCGTCAAATATGGGCGTTGGATTTGAAGAAGTCGGCGCGGCATTGGCTGCAATGTCAAGAACCGGAACAAACGCCGCAAATGGTGCGACGCAATTAAACGCAATTTTAATGTCATTACAAAAACCGACGGAAAAGTCGGCCGAAATATTAGGCGGTTTGGGATTGACATTTGAAGATTTAGAAAAATCAGTTGCGGAAGATGGCTTAATGGGTACATTGACCGGTTTACAAGATAGATTAAAAGGAACCGGCGTGCGAATGAAAGATTTGTTTCCAAATGTTCGAGCAATTAAAGGAATTTTGGATTTAACCGGTTCCGGAGTTGAAACAAACAAACAAATATTTGAATCCTTAAATAATACATTAGGCGCAACCGACGAAGCGTTTCAAAAGACGTCACAATCGGCGTCATTCCAATTTACAAAAGGAATGGCAACAATGAAAAATTCCTTAATGGAAATCGGACAAATAATTTTGCCGGCGGTTGTTAAGGGAGTTTCAAAATTGTCTAATTTCATAAAAGGTTTGGCGGATAGTTTTAAAAATTTATCGCCACAAACACAAAAAATCATTTTATCATTAACCGGTATTTTAGCGGCGGCCGGTCCTATGCTTATAATATTCGGTAAAATAATGACGGGCCTTTCGGCATTAGGTCCAATATTAACAATAGCCGCAACCGGATTTCGAGTTTTAACAATGGCAATGGCCGCAAACCCTATTATTGCAATTGCGGGCGCGATTGCTTTGGTTGTAACGGCTTTAAATAGCTATACAAAGGCACAAAAAGAAGCGACGGCGGCATCTGTTTCGAAATTAGATACAAAAGGAATTGACGACCGTTTAAAAGCCGCTGAAGAAGAATTGGCGTATTTAGATACATTAGAAGGTAAAAGGCGTTATTCGATAAGCGCCCAAAAAGCAATGAACGAACGTTTGACAAACGAAATTTCATTGTTAAGACAACGCAAAACGGCATTGGAAGAAAACACCAAAGCCGAAGGCGAAGCGATAAAACAACGCGAAGAAATTCAACAAACGTCATTTGTTTCGCCAACCCAACCCCAAACACAAGGTCGTGGACAAGTTTCGGGCGTTGGTGGCGGTTTAGAATCTGAAGGTTTAACGACGCCAATTACAAGCGCTATAAAAGCCGATACGGCCGGAATTCCGGCCGCATTAGCTGAACAGTCGCAAGTATTAAGTGAAGGACAATTGGCGTTTTTAGAACGTGCGGCGGAATTTCAACATCAAGCCGGTCAAATCATGACGGCGGGAATGCAAAATGTTGTTACGGGAATGTCGGGCGCAATAGGCAGCGCAATCACAAGCGGCGGTAATTTAATGGGCGCATTGGGCGGTGTTATTATTAGCGGAATTGCTCAAATTGCGGAGAATTTAGGTAAAGCCGCAATAAAAATTGGTTTAACAATGAAGGCTATTAAAATGGCTTTTAAATCGCCGGCAACTGCAATCGCTGCGGGTATTGCATTAATCGCAATTTCAAAAGCTATTCAAACGGTAATTCCAAAAATTGCAAGTGGTGAAGCGTCAGCATTCGCCAACGGTGGTATTGTTAGCGGTCCAACAATGGGGTTAGTTGGTGAATATCCAGGCGCACGACAAAATCCTGAAGTTATAGCGCCATTAAACAAATTACAATCAATGATTGGTGGCGGCGGTCAAAATATAAATGTTGGCGGTCAAATACGATTAGAGGGTCAAGACTTACTTATCGCAATAGAACGCGCGAATCAAACCGCGGATAGATTATTTTAATAAATAAAAATTTATGTCATACGGCGTCAAATACCAATTAAGTTTTTCGGACGTTTTAGGGAACGGAAAACAAATTCAAATTCTTAAAAAAAATTATTCGGGTGATGTTTTACCTATAATTGGAACGGGAAATCCGTTGACAATAACGTGGAACGCAAAGGAAGATTTTTATTCGCCGATTATTGGTTCGAGTTGTACTCTAAATTTTATGGTCACCGATTCCGTTCAATATGACGATTTTTATAAATTCGACGAACGCGAATATAAGGTGGTTGTTAATTATGCAAAAAGTAAAATTGATTCTTTTGTTGATCGCGTTGAAATTGACGGCGGAATTGTTGAAAGTTCGGAATGTATTTCAAATGCAATTTCTAATTTTGAAACAATATCAACAACGTATCGTCAACGCGTAATTGATGACGGCGGAATTGTTGAAAGTTTAAGTTGTGTACAAAACGAAATAACCGATTCAAACGTTTATAATTTTGAAACCTATTGGACCGGGTTTTTGGTTGTTGATAGGTTTAAGGAAAAATTAAGGTCTTTTCCTTTTCCGGTTTCATTTAAAGCCTTTGACGGTTTGGGAACGCTTAAAAAATACGATGCGCCAATTTATACAAATGATTTATCAGTACCGGCGCCACAAACCGCAAGTGGCGGAACACCAACCGGCACAACCGGTTTAACAGACGTTGAAAGAATTGCAACAATTTTACAAAATTTAGATTTGGATTTGCCGTTGTATTTTAGAACGGACATTGCTGCGCGTGATGAGGATTTGGGCGAAGTTGTTTTCCCGAATACAATCACATTTCCGGCCGGTAAATTTGAATTTACAAAAAATTACGATTTATATGACGCCAAAACGCAATTAGAATTGTTATTGACGTTATATCATTGTAGAATTTTTCAATCATTTGGTCGTTGGTATATTGTACAAAATTCAAATATTTTTGACCAAAACGTAAAAGATGATATTTTAACTTCAGTATCAAGCGGTACAGTTCCAACGGGAATTCGTGCGAGTATTACAAAACAAATCACAAATCAAAAAAGAGAGGTTTTAAAAACAACGATTTTTAATTCAACCGGTACGTCACAAACGGCGTTATACAATCAACAAGTTTTAAAAATAGCGCCAAAGAATTTAGTACCAATAAACAATGATTTGGTTCGCGAGTTTATACAACCGTTGGCGGAAAATAGACGTGAAGCGTCGTCAACGCAATTAAATTTTGCTAATTACAACAACAATCCAGGATTTGAATACGGCACATTTGGTTGGACCATAACCGGCACAAACGCCGCGTTGTCAACAACCGAAACAGTAAAGCAAGGTAAAAACACAATGCGAATTTCTGATTCAGTTTCAACGGGTTCGGTTGAAGTTATTTGTTTCCAAAACGACACAACATTGTCAAATTCTTATCCCGTCATTGGTTTAAGTCAAGAAAGTTTTTTAGACGCAATTGGTTCTGTTCCGCCGTCATTTGCCTTTTTAACTGATTTTGAAGATTTTATGGGGATTGAATTAAATATAGGATATTTTGTTGAAGCAAGTGCGTCAAAATCAACTGTGATCACAAATCAAGTTGACTTAAGATATAGAATTTATTTTGAAATTGACGCCGGTTCACCAACTTACACAAATAGTTATTACGACGTCGACAATAAAACGTGGTCAACATCAGTAAAAACAAATACAAAAGTTGTTAAAACGTTTAATTCATGGCAAAACATAAAAGTTGATTTAAAAGGTTTAGATTATATCGGCGCGCCACATTACGAAACACCGATTGGAAAATTAAAAGTTTTTATATTAAACCCTAATGTTCCGACATCATTCACCGATTATGAAGCAATTTATTTTGACAACGTGGCGTTTGAAAACAAACGTCCGGTTATTGCAACGTTTGATTCAGGACCGCCAAACGGATTGCCCGCAAATTTAATAATTAACACAAACGGCGATGACGTCGGGGATTTAAACAAAAGTTTTAAAGAGGTGGCGCGTCGTCAATCATCAATTGAGGTTTCAAATATTAAAAGTCAAAAAACACCTTATATGTTTAATGTTCGAACAGAGTTAACAAAATTCTTCTTTAATTCCGGCGGTAGTGGTTCAACATCGACCGGATTCGCTATTATGCCACAAGTTACCGGAATGAATTTTCCAAACCCTGAAACGTTTTATTGGTATCGTACGCGCGACAATTACAACGCGGGCGCCGGTTTGACTAATTTTTATAAATCTTTACACCGAATAAGTTCGCAAATGATAATGAATGATTTTCGCGATTTTGTATCGCAATATGAAGGTTCATTTCGTGAAACACAAACACGACCGTTGGCGCTAAATAATAGAATTTTATTTGATTGGCCGAACGTACTTTCAGAAGCGCAACCGGCAATCATTGACAAATTAAAATACAACGTTAAAAACGCTGAATTTAAAGTGACTTCACACATACCAAACGATGATGATGACGTTTCATTGAATTTTGTTGTGACAACCGAATAAAATATTTGCTTTGTTTGTCGGCCGTCGTATTTTCTTATGAATTGCGGCGGTTTTTTTTGTAAATATTTTTTTTATTTGAAAATTATTTTTTATTTTTGTGGTCAATTATAAAAAAGAAAACAATGTTTGAAACCCAATTCAAGGCGGAAATGAAACGCCTTAATTTAAAACGTTATGACGTTTGCGAATTACTACAATGCACAATGCCAACGTTAAAGTCACGATTACAAAATCCGGAATCATTTACAATTGGCGAGGTCATTATTTTGCAAAGCGCGGATTTTAATTTGTCACAATTTGAATTAAAAATAAACGATTAAATTTTAGAAAATGAAAACAATAAACATCAAAGGAAAAAATTACATTACAGTTAACGAGAGATTAAAACACTTCAGAACCGAACCAACATTTGACGGTTGGCAAATCAACGAACAGTTGGTACACATTGACGAAAAAGAAGGTATTTTTAAAGTCACAATTTGCGATACAAAAGGCGTTGAAATGGCGTCAGCGCATTCACAAGAATATCGCGATTCGTCCTATATAAATAAAACATCGTTTGTTGAAAACGGTTTCACGTCCGCATTGGGCCGCGCATTGGGTTATTTAGGCATTGGCATTGATACGTCTATTGCGTCAGCTAATGAGGTTCAAAACGCCGTTAAAAACCAGGACAACGACAATAAAAAGTGGTTAACAGAAGCGCAACTAAACGCAACGTTAAAAGCTACAAAAGAACAAGCGGAAAAGGTATTGTCCGGCTTTAAAATGAAAAAAGAATACCGAGAGCAAATAATTAATAAATTTAATATTTAAAATCAAAATCAATGAGTTACGAACACAAAAACGGAAACGGTAGTTTATTCAAAAACACCAACAAGACAAGCGAAAACCAACCGGATTATTCAGGTTCAATTAAGTTGCAAGACGGCACGAATCAACAAATCGCGGCATGGGTTAAGGACGGCGCAAAAGGCAAGTTCTTTTCAATTAAATTATCGGATCCATACGTTAAGCCGGAAACGGCACAAGTCGCCGAAACAAGCGACGATTTGCCATTTTAATCGACCAAATGACAAACAAAACGAAAAGCGGTTTCAGATATGAGGCCGTTTTTTTTATGTTAATGTTTTGTAAATTAAAAATATATTTTTAGTTTTACACTATTAATTTTAAAAATGAAAACAATGAATATGGAAACAATGTATTTTTTGTATTTGCGGATTGATGCAATGCAAAAGAAAATCGAAAAATTAGAAATGACTATTTCAGAATTAAACGGCCAATTTTTGGTGGACCGTAATGTTGACGCGAAAAAATTATTACAATGAAAATACAATTTGATTCAAACGAAAAATATCATTCATCGCCTGGAATAAGCGCGTCGGGTTTAAAAGCAATACATAAAAAATCGGTATATCATTTTTTAAATCAAAAGCCGTTTGAATCGTCAGCGATGGCGTTGGGTACTGCGGTTCATTGCGCAATGTTAGAACCGGAAATGTATTACAAAGATTTTCACGTTATGCCGAAAATTGACCGCCGAACAAAAGCGGGAAAAGAGCAATTCGCCATTGAACAAAAAAAGGCCGAAGGTAAAAAATTAGTTTCTTTTGATGACCATCAAAAAATAACTAAAATATTGGACAACTTTCGCAATCACGATTTGGCGCAACAATATTGCAAAGGTGAAATCGAGTTGTCACACTATTTAAAACACGAAGGTTTGGACGTGCGCGTTCGTCCCGATTGTTTGAACCGCGTCGAAAACTTTATTTCAGACGTTAAAACGTGCCAGGACAACGCACCAATGGCGTTTCGTCGTGACGTTTATAAATACGGCTATCATTTACAAGCGGCTTTTTATATGGATATGTGCGGCGTTGATTCCTTTAAATTTATAGCGGTCGAAACCAATTACCCATTTTCGGTTGAGGTGTACACATTAAGCGATGAAATGATTGAGCAAGGGCGCAAAGCGTGGAAACGTGCGTTTGCCGATTGGAAAATATATTGTGATACCGGAATTGTTTCGGGTTATATTTGGAATGATTTTCACGATGATGGCAGTTTAATATTATAAAATAAAAAAAATGAAACTAGAATATTTAGTAAAAAAAGTAAATAAACATTTTGAATGTGATATAAAAACAAACAGCCGCGAACGTGATATTGTCATGGCGCGGGGTGCATTCTTTTGGCTTGCAAAACACGTCAGTAAAAAATCAGTTAAAAAAATCGGTGAGGCCGTCGGACGTGATCATGCGTCGGTAGTTTATGGTTTAAGAAATTTTAATGATTGGTTGAGGTTTGACGAATTTTTTAAGTCAGAGTTTGAAAGTTTAAAAATTCAAATTTTGTCAGATTTCAAATCGGAAAAATTAACGCCGGAATCAATGTTGTATAAATACAATAATTTAGTTATTGAAAACGACATTTTAAGAAACGAAATAAAAAAATTAAAAAGGATATAAAATGCAAATAAAAATCAAAATCAAAGAGGTCAAAAAAGACCATTTCGAATTGTCATTTAAAACATACAAACACGAATTAAGTGGAACGTTTGAAAAGGCAGAACTTCGAAACATCATTGAAACATTAGACAACGCAATAATATAATGGCGAACCCCTACGAAAAATATTTGGGCGGTGAGGATAAATTGCAACGGGCAATTATGAATTATTTAATAATGCAATACCCGGACGCGATATTTACGCACCCAATGAATGAGGGTAAACGAAGCAAGTTCGAACAGTACAAAATGAAGTATTTAGGCGCGAAGCCTGGAATTCCCGATTTATTGATTTTTACACCAAACAATGTTTTTAGCGGTTTAGCGGTCGAATTAAAATATAAATATAACAAACCTACGGACAACCAAAAAAAGTGGCTTAAATGGCTTGAAAATTGCAATTGGGCCGTATATTGGACCAATGATTTCGACGATTGCGTTAATATCATTGACAAATACTTTAAAAATGAATTAATTAACCAACCAAAAAAATGAAATATCACACAATTTATTTTGACGCGGAAAACCAAAAAATCCGTTTCACACAATCAGCGCCTGAAAATTTAGCGGTCACCTATGACTATGTAGGTAAATCGACGCGTGTTGAGTTCGACTTATTAATTGAATTACTATGGTACAAATACGAGGACGGCGAAATTCCTTTAGATCAGTTAAAAAAGATATTCGACGAACTGCGTTCTTTTTGTGACGACATAAAATATAATTTGATTTTATAAAAATAAATTTTTACTTTTGACAGAATGGAAAACAAAAATTACTACGCAATTATACCGGCGCCGGTGCGCTATTGTAAAGATTTAAAAGCAAACGAAAAATTAATGTATGGCGAATTGACCGCATTGTCAAACGACAAAGGGTTTTGTTTCGCGTCCAATGAATATTTTTCAAATCTTTATGACGTTTCAAAAACGAGCATTTCAAAGTGGATTTCTAATTTAGAAAAGAACGGTTTTATAAAAATCAAAATGATTTATGAACGTGGAACAAAGCAAATAAAACAACGTCAAATTTACATTGCACCCCTATTGAAGAAAACTTCAATACCTATTGAAGAAAACTTCAATACCCCTATTGAAGAAAAGTTAAAGGATATATATATACTAACTAATAATAATAATATAAATAATAATAATAGTACAAAATCGAAAAAGCGCCAATATTCAGAAAAAACAACAAAGGCGTTTTCGCATTTTGCAGGATTATTTCCTTTAAAATATAGACCTAAAACCGAAGCACAAAAAAACAAATGGTTGGATTGTTTAGATAAAATCGAACGTTTGGACGGGTACAATTTACGCGAGGTTTACAATGTTTCAAAAGAATTAAGGAATGACGAATTTTGGCAAAACAATTTTTTATCAATTCTTAAATTAAGAAACACCGACAAAAACGGAATTAAATACATTGACCGTTTTATGGTTCAGCACAAGGCAAAACAAAAACCGGTTGGATTTACTAAAATTAAAAACTTAATTGAATTTTTTGTGTATCGAAATCCGGCAAGCGGTCAAAAAGAAATTGGCGCCAAAACAAAAAAAGGTGATATTCATGAATTCCAAATTCGTGGTTTGATGATGACAAACGAGTTCCAAGAATTAAAACAATTTGTGTTGAATGGCTAAATTGAAAAAACAACCAATTAAAGATTGGACAAATTATGTCATTGGTTTTGAATGTCCAAAAAAAGAAATTAAAATTTTAATGTGCGAAAAATCACAGGCAGACAATTTAATTTCTAAATTTCATTATTCAAAAAAACCAACAAAAAATTCGTTTTTAAATATGTTAGTTTATTATAAAAATAATATCAATGGCGCATTACAAATTGGTTATGGAATAAGACCAGATAAAAACGGAAATTTTAAAAAAAATGAAATTGCAGAATTTGATAGAATGTGGTTGTCAGATATAATGCCCAAATATTCTGAAACAATAACTTTGTCATTATTACATAAATTTTTAAAAATACGATATGAAAATTTAAAAGTGTTGATTTCATATTGTGACACAAGCGTTGGAAATAATGGAACAATATACAAAGCGGGAAATTATAAATTAATTGATGAATTAAAAGCGGATTTTTATATTTTAGAAAATGGCGAAAGAATCCACCCGGTCACAATGTGGCATCGCCACAAAACAAGAAAATGGGAATTTTTAAAAAAAATATACCCTAACATAAAAAAAGCAAATGGCAAACAATTAAAATTTATTTATTATTTATAAAAAATATAACATACCGAAACAATTAAAAAACGACGTGTGGACGTTTTTAAACGAAAATAACATTGGAAATCGTTTTGAGGGTAACGGCAATAAAGAACAACAATTTGTTGGATTAGTGGGCGAAATAATGGTCAAACGTTTATTTGGTTTTGATCACGAATTTAAAAAAGGGTTTGACGGTGGTTTTGATTTTCAGTACAAAGGATTTAAAATTGACGTCAAGACAATGGGCCGAAACGTTGACGTTAAAGACTATTTTGTAAATAATTTTGTGGCGCATCAAAAACAATTCGATTGCGATATTTATATTTTTTGTTCACTTAACAAACAATCTAATGAATTGACAATTTGCGGGTTTTTAAGCAAAAAAGAATTATTAAAATTAGCGGTGTTATATAAAAAAGGCGTCAAGCGTACACGTTCAAACGGTACAACTTTTAAAATGAAAACAGATACTTACGAAATAAAAAACAACCAACTTAAAAAT
>Ga0181399_1000648_pt1 | contig 12705 bp, 10 predicted proteins | sample 22SPOviralmetaG_FD_130128 | JGI IMG/M metagenome (GOLD analysis project Ga0181399, IMG submission 130128) | Marine viral communities from the oligotrophic San Pedro Time Series (SPOT) site, San Pedro Channel, CA, USA - 22 SPOT_SRF_2011-05-21 | ecosystem: Environmental > Aquatic > Marine > Strait...
AAGTGGTATATGACCCAGATCAGCAACAGTGTGTCGCAATCTCTTACTTGGACAACAGTTCAAAAGACTACCCAATAGTTCTGACTTCATTTAACGTTAGCGGAACTACATTAAGTGTTGACGTGCAAGACACCTTTTTGGTCGAATATGAAGGTTACGATCTTTATGTCGACACTGTCAGTTTTGTGTATAACACTGTTAGAAATAAATACTTTATCTTCACCAGACCGCACACTGGGTATCGTCCCCTCGAGGGGTTTTACTTGCGGGAGATGGTTTACGATGGATCTACATTTGACTTCGCGACACCAAATAGATACCTCGATCAAGTCGTCCACTATTGTTCTGCCATGGGTTACGATCCAGACGAGGACGAAATCATTATACCTATAATACGCGGCTCTCAGCAATTGGCGATCGCTGAATATGACTATATTTCTTTCGTGCCCTCTTCTGGCGTTGCAGTACCGGGTAATTCCATCGATGTAAGGTGCGTGGACGTCTTCATAGAGACCACGACCGTAGTAGTAGATAAATTTTTAGGATTCGCGAGCGGTTCGTATGCTGATGGTGAGACTGTGACTATAAATAGAAGCGGTGTCTACACAACAACGGGATTGACCGCAGGAAAACCCCATTACCTACAGGTTGATGGGTCGCTCGATAGTACTGAATACCATTTCGGCAATACCAGCGGCAACAGTATCACCGCAGGCACTGCAATTTCATCCACAGAACTACTTATAAATCAACGAAGGAACTAAAAATGAAGACTATAATCAGAACCTCAAGCGGCGTCTCGTTATACATCTTCCCAGATGACGCTGAGATTTCTGTCGGGGAAGTTTCCATAGTCGCCCCGAACGTTATCATCGGAGACTTAAACAGCAGCAACGCTTCCGTTGTAGAGAATGTTACTGCCCCTGAAGATTGGCAGGCAGGGAAGTACTCTCTCATCGAAGGCGAGTGGGTGAGTGATGATTCTTGGTCGAACCCAGAACTAGAAGAGTGGAGAGAAGAAACAAAGGTCACTATGAGACAGGCGCGACTTGCACTGCTTGCTGCTGGACATTTGACTAATGTCGAATCTGCGATTGATGGGATGCCAGAAGGTATTCGCGAAGCAGCAAGAATTGAATGGGATCATGGTTCGGTTATTGAGAGAATTTCTCCTTTGGTAGAGACCCTCGCTCCTGCACTTGGATTCACTCCTGCACAAATGGACGATCTGTTTAAATTAGCAGAAACTCTTTGATATAACCAGAATTGTAAAGGGCACCCATAATGTCAAAAAGTAGAGAACTATCGAGGATCGCAGGAAGAGTCCGTCACTCCCACGTCGACTGTGACAGCGCAGACTTCTCGGGTGACGTCACTGCTGCAACCTTCACTGGAGACGGATCTAACTTGAGTAACCTTCCTGCTGCTGGGTTGGGTGCCGATTCTGTCAACGCACTGATTGATTTGCGTATCGACTCAAGCGACTTCTCTACGCCATCTGATATCAACGCACTGATTGGTGGTGCTCCTGCATACCTCAGCACCCTTGATGCAATAGCGCAGTCTATCGGCGATGATAGCGATGTTATCGGAACAGTGACCAACGCGCTCTCTGCTAAAGTGCATATGACCGGAACTCAAACTATTGCAGGAGAAAAGACTTTCTCTGACATAATTACTGGATCATCGGGCGTCACCAGCACTAACTGGGACACCGCGTATGCAGACACCAATGCGGCAACAAACACCGCACTTGCCAACAAGATAGTAAAACGCACCGCAAACGGTGCCGCAGAGTTCCAAGATGTTTATGTTGACCGTGGCGACGGTACAGGCGCCATATATATGCAGAACGACGGTACCAGATACATTTACTACTCCACCAGTTATAACTTCAACGGTGCGCCAATAACAGCAACAACAGGGACAAGTGCCTTCGGCGCGATGACAGCAACTTCGCTTACGGCAACCGGCACAGTCAGTGCCAATTTGCTCACTTCCTCTTCCCAGTCAGTTACTGGGGATGGAAGCGGTAGCGTTGCCATGACCATTAATGATGGATACGGTAACGCAAACTTGACGTTTAATCACGTGTCTGGCACGCCGGACTTCACCGGCAACTCTATGCGTATCGAATGTAACACAGACGCTTCGACAGGTGCATACATGCACTTTGAAGGAAAGAGTGGCACCACTTCGGGATCTGCGGTGACCCTTAATAATATGGCGAGAATGTATGCCGACACCGGCGACTTCCATGCTGACGGTAATGTCATCGCTTATTCGACCACGATTTCTGACGAAAGGTTAAAAGAAAACATAGAGCAGGTCACAGGTGCACTAGACATCCTGGAACAAATCAGGGGCGTCACCTTTGACCGAATCGACACCGGCAAGAAGTCTGCTGGGGTCATCGCTCAAGAATTAGAAACGGTTATGCCTTACGCCATCTATGAAACTCCGTTGCCGCTCAAGACAGGTAGCGAAGAAGACACCTATAAGGTTGTCGAATATGATGCGCTCCACGCAGTACTGATTGAAGCAGTCAAGGAGTTGCGTGCAGAAGTAGAGGCGTTAAAGAACGACCGATCTGTATAAATAGATACTTAACAACGTAGTTAATCAATAGGGATAGCATAATGGGAATCGAAATAAGTGCAGACGGCGTCAGCACATTCACTCACGGCATCACTGCTTCTGAGTTCACTGGGGACGGTTCCCTATTGACTGGCACCGGCACGTCTTTCAATGCCACCGCGAGTGGTTCAATTGCCACTGGCGAGACCATCGTCGTAAACTCCGACGGTACGGTAAGTGCCTGCTCTGGTTCTTTCCAGACAGCGGACACGGGCACCGAGTCTCTTACGACTAATCAGCAATATCAGAGTCGTTCGGTCAGGGCGGTCTACGACGAGAATGCTCAAAGGGTTGTTGTCGCCCACATGGGAAGCGGAAGCGTTGGTTATGTACAGGTTGGTAGTATTAGCAGCGGGGTGGTGACCTTTGGTACTCCTGTTACCTTTTCGAGTGGCGGTCTCAGGTCCAACTTAGACATGATCTATGATCCTGACACCCAACAGGTCGTCATTGCTTTTTGCGACTTTAATAGTAGCAATAAAGGATATGCAGTTGTAGGTGCCGTTAGCGGACTTTCCATTACTTTCGGAACTGCTGTTGAGTGGTCAAACGGTGTGTCAGTCACGGAAACCGATGGTATCAAGTTGTGCTACGATAAGTCCGACGATAAGGTAATCATTGTTTGGAAGCAAAGTAGCAATTCGCAGTATTGCATGGCATGCGCAGGTACTGTCGGAACTACAAGCATATCTTTCACCACTCCTGTATCTGTCGAGGGGCTTCCTGTCTACAATATGTCGCTTTCATTCGACGAGACCGCTAATGTCACGATCATGACCTTCCAAGATTTCGCCACTGGTGGGAACACTGTTAAGGCGCTTTCTTGTTCTTCTGGGACAATCACTGCTGGTTCGAACGCTTACTGGAACGATGCAACCTCCACCGATGGGGATGACTGTGAGGGCGCGACTTCCGTTTACGACCCAGATAACGGAAAGGTTGTCTGTGTTAGTAGAAACCAGAACAACAACTATGCCATTACTGCGTTTGATGTCTCAGGAACTACAGTTACTGCGGGTGCCGCGCTGGTGATCCCACAAATTGACGGTGGTTCAACTACTGGGGAGAACACGATCGGTCTGGCATATGACACTATTGCCAATAAATTCCTAATTCTTCAACCTTTATACGACACGACGGGGTACAATGTAAGAGAAGTGACCTTCGATGGATCTACATTTACTCTTAATGCTGGTTCAACTACGTTCACGTCAGGCCAATTGGAACAGAGTACGGGCACACCGCACAACCTTATTCATGATCCAAATGAGGACGAGCTCGTCGCGGTGCTCCCTATGAACAACTTAGACATCGATACGCGGTGCTTAACACTGTTTTCTGAGTCCACGAACCTAACATTGAATAATTTTGTAGGATTCTCGAACGGTACATATTCTGATGGACAAACTGCAAGTGTACTGTCCGGTGGCGTCTTCACCACAACGGGGTTGACTGGAGGGGAGATTCACTACGTCGACGCCGCCGGTGCGATGAGCAATACTCCATACAAACTCGGCAACGTCGCCGGTGCATTCGTATCTTCAGGACTGGCCCTTTCATCAACAGAACTGTTGGTAAAAGGAAACTAACATGGCAGTTATAGCATCAAGACAAGGACTGGTCGACTATTGTCTCCGAAGACTCGGCGAACCAGTCGTAGAAGTCAACGTCGACGAAGACCAGTTAGAAGATAAGATTGATGACGCAATCCAACTCTATCAAGAGTTTCATTCGGACGCGACCACTCGTACATACTACGAGCATCAACTTACTCAGACTGACCTCGATAACAAATACATTACCATCCCAAACAGCATCCTGTATGTAACTAAGATGATGCCGATCAGCACAGGTCTGATCAACAGCACCAATATGTTCTCCTTCAACTACCAACTCGCTATGAGCGATATGGGTATGCAGGGAATGGCAGGAGCAGGTGGGTTGGCGCATTACGAGCAAATGCAACAGTACCTTGCCCTGATCGACATGAAGATCAACGGACTGCCACTCGTTCAATTCTCTCGCAGACAGAACAGATTGTACCTGTGGAGCGATATCGAAGACGGTCAGATCGTTGCAGGCGACCACGTTGCAATCGAATGCTACGAGACAGTAGACCCATCCTTGTACACAAGCGTCTATAACGATATGTTCATTAAAGACTACACTACTGCCCTGATTAAAGAGCAGTGGGGTCAGAACATGTCAAAGTTCGAGGGTATGCAACTACCTGGCGGTGTCACGATCAACGGTTCTCGCTACATAGAGGAAGGCAGAGAGGAGCAAGAGCGGTTGCGTGAGAGAATGCGACTAGAGCAGGAAGTTCCCCCAGATTTCTTCGTTGGATAAGGTGCCTAAATAAAGTTATGGCAACCTCATCACATTTTAGACACAACGTCAAGTCTGAGCAGAATCTGTACGAAGACCTGATTGTGGAATCTTTAAAGTTCTACGGTCAGGACATCTACTATCTGCCGAGAGAAGTCGTACACAAAGACATGATCTTCAACGATGAAGTTCTGTCTAGGTTTCAGTATGCATACCGAGTAGAAGTCTATGTCGAGAATGTCGAAGGTTTCGACGGTGACGGAGACTTGTTCAGTAAGTTCGGCGTAGAGATACGTGATGCCGCGACTCTGGTTATGTCTCGTCGACGTTGGAACAACGAGATCAGACAACACCAAGAGACTGAAGACGAGAAGTATTATCGCCCAAGAGAAGGCGACCTGATCCACCTCCCTATGTCTGGTTCTACTTTCCAGATTATGAAGGTTGAGGACGAGAATCCATTTTATCAGATCGGACAGTTACCTGTATTCCGCATGCGTTGCGAGTTGTTCGAGTACACCAACGAGGACTTTGACACCAGCGTACCAGAAATTGACGACGTGGAAGACTTTGCTGCATACCAGTGGCAACTTACCATGGACTCTGCTTCTGTTGGGTACTCTGTCGGCGAGACGATATCACAGGTATTCGATAACCATACAGTGACTGGAGAGGTTGCCAATTGGCACGACTCTGATGCCGGTTTGGCGGGTAATATCCTTAGACTGACTCACGTGGGTAACAACTCGGGAGAGTATCAGGCGTTCACCACCACGCGACAGATCGTCGGCGAGACTTCTGGAGCAAAGGCGACCCCAACTCTTGTCGAGGAGTTGCAGAAACTTCAACCAAATTCTCCAGGTGGTTTCAACGACAACACGACAGACTTCGATGTATCCGCACTTGAATTTGTAGACTTCACCGAGTCCAACCCGTTTGGAGATTTTAGTTAATGTTCGGTACTCACTTCTATCATGAGCGCGTCCGTAAGTGCGTTGCTGTATTTGGTTCGATGTTCAACAACTTGTACGTCATTCGCAAGTCAGGTAACAATGTCCTCGACCAGATGAAAGTCCCACTGGCATATGCTCCACAGCGTAAGTTCCTTGAACGCATTGCTGAGATGAACCTCGGAGAAGAAAACGAAAGGCAACTCGCAATCAAACTGCCACGTATGTCTTTCGAGGTTGTGAATCTCCAATACGACGCACAGCGACAGTTACCTAAAATGAACACCTTTTGTAAGGTCGGGACAGAAGACAACACAAAGGGTGCACAGTTTCATACTGCTACCCCATACATAATCACCTTTGAGTTGAACGTGTATGCCAAGCAACACAACGACGCGCTACAGGTCGTCGAACAGATCCTACCGTACTTTGCACCGCAGTACAACGTAACCTTCAAACCCATCGAAGAATATCCAGAAATTAAGGAAGACGTCCCTGTCATCCTACAGTCTGTTGTGTTCTCCGACAACTTCGAAGGCAACATGGAAGACCGCCGCACCATTATCTACACTCTGACTTTCGATATGAAGGTCAACTTTTATGGTCCAAAACCTCAAGAAAGCAGTCTTATTACTCGCATCGACGTCGATATGTACGACATGGATGTGGACTCACAGGGCACAGACGAGTATTTGGAAACTCTCCGCGTAGAGACCAACCCTCGCCCTGTGTCGCCTGACTCTGATTACACTGTTGCAACTTGCGTGTTCGTCGATAGTGATGGTTCTTGATTGACTATATAGAGTATGAGTGAAGATAGCGATAAAGATAACGATTACGCATTTGCCCGAGAAACCCTATACGATATGATCTGTAAGGGTCGTGACGGTGTAGAGGAGATGCTGGAAGTCGCAAAGGCATCAGAGCACCCACGTGCATATGAAGTCCTCGCTAAACTCATCAAGGACACATCGGACGTTTCCAACCAGTTGTTGACCCTCCACAAGCAGAAGAAAGACTTGGACAAGAAAGAAACTTCTGTCCCTGCTCTACCTGCTGGGCAAACCACAAACAATGTGTTTGTCGGATCAACTACTGAATTGCAGCGAATGTTGAAAGACATTAATAATGAGAAGGAAGTGACCCCTCAGTATGACGCAATCGACCATACAGGACACGACGAAGAATAAGTCGGATACATCCTACCTCGGCAATCCTCATGTTAAGCGTGACGGAGTTGAAGAAGACTGGAATCAAGAGAAAGTAGGTGAGTATGCTAAGTGTATGGCAGACCCTGCGTACTTTGCCTGCACCCACCTGAAAGTAATTAACCTGAATGACGGTCTGGTGCCGTTCGATCTGTATCCTTATCAGGAGAAGATGTTTAATCACTTCAACGATAATCGCTTCTCTATCGTCCTCGCCTGTCGTCAGTCTGGTAAGTCCATCTCCTCTGTTGCATACCTCCTCTGGTACGCTCTGTTCAACCCAGAGAAGAACATTGCCATTGTAGCGAACAAGGGTGCTACTGCGAGGGAGATGCTGTCTCGTATCACTCTGATGTTGGAGAACCTTCCCTTCTACCTTCAACCTGGATGTAAGACGTTGAACAAGGGAAGCATTGAATTCAGCAACAACTCCAAGATATTCGCCGCCGCCACCTCTGGTTCTTCTATCCGTGGTCAGTCGGTCAACCTTCTGTTCATGGACGAGTTTGCGTTCGTTGAACGTGCCGCCGAGTTCTACACCTCGACCTATCCAGTTGTATCGTCCGGTAAGGACACCAAGGTAATCATCACTTCTACCGCCAACGGTATCGGTAATCCGTTCCACAAGATATGGGAAGGTGCGGTACAGGGAGTGAACGAGTTTAAACCGTTCCGTGTTGACTGGTGGGACGTTCCAGGTCGCGACGAGAAGTGGAAAGAGGAAACAGTATCAAACACTTCCCAGATACAGTTTGACCAAGAATTCGGTAACACATTCTTTGGTACTGGGAATACTCTGATCAACCCAGAGTGTTTGCTCAACCTAAAGACCGCCCGACCACTACGAATACTCGAGGGTGGCGACCTCTTGATCTATGATGACTCCCGTAAGGGATCGAACTACGTCATGTGTGTCGACGTATCGAAGGGAAGAGGGCAGGATTATTCGACGTTCAACGTCATCGATATTTCTAGCAGACCTTTTAAGCAGGTCGCGGTTTATCGCAATAACCTTATTTCTCCTTTGCTCTTTCCAGATGTTATTTATAAATGGGCGAAATCCTACAATAATGCTCACGTGGTAATTGAATCCAACGATGCCGGACAATTGGTGTGTAACGGATTGTACCACGAACTAGAGTATGAGGAAGTCCACATGACTTCCAGTACCAAATCTTCCGGAATCGGTGTAGAGATGAACAGGCGAACCAAGAGATTGGGTTGTTCTGGATTCAAAGACCTAATGGAAGAGAAAAAACTTGACATCGTAGACGAGAACACTATACTAGAGATCTCTACGTTTGAGGCAAAAGGTGCTTCTTACGAGGCGACAGCAGGTAACCACGACGATCTGGTTATGAACTTTGTTATGCTAGGTTACTTTGTGCAGACAACGTTCTTTGCTGAGATGACGGATATTGATGTCAAGAAAATGATGTTCGAACAAAGGATGCAGGAGATTGAAGCAGATGTACCGCCTTTCGGTTTCCAGCAAGACCATGTTCCCGAGATTACATATGAGGATAGACTCGACCCTTGGTCTATGCACCGACCAGACGAAGATTATTAATAGTATAAATAACTGTTATGAGCACTTCGGTGCCATCCTTATAATGTATACTAACCTTATCATTCTTTTTGCAAAGAGGAAACTATCATGGCATTAACAGCACCGTCACTGTCTCCTGCAATCGTGGTTCGTGAATTCGACTTGACCCCTGTGGTCCCAAATGTCGATACTTCACTTGCCGGTTTTGTAGGTCAATTCAAGTGGGGTCCAGTTGATGTACCAACTATCGTCCAATCGGAAGATGAACTCGCTAGTGAGTTTGGTACACCGGACGCAGAACGAGCAGTGGATTATTTCTCCGCTGCGCAGTACTTGCGTTACTCTGGAAACCTTATCGTAAACCGTACTATCCCAACAGGAACAGTCGCTATCGGCGATTCTGCTTTGAACGCAACTCTGTCTGGCGCAAAGACTTCAGTTAAGAACGAAGATCACTTTGAGTCACAGGCACTGAGCGAGATGTTCGTAGCAAAGTATCCTGGCGTTTTGGGTAACTCTATCGCTGTATCTGCATTCGCAATTCAGTCAGGTGAGTCCGCAACTTCAAGTGTTACTAACTCTCTTTGGAGTGGTTGGGAATACGCCGGTCAGTTCGACGCAATTCCAGGTACTTCTGGATGGGCATCTAACCAATCTGGTTCTGTTGTAAACGACGAAATCCACCTTGCTGTTGTCGATTCAGACGGTCTCATCACCGGAACTAAAGGTACTGTCCTCGAGACATTCCCATTCCTTTCAGTTGCTAAGGGTGCAAAGACTGTAGACGGATCTGATAACTTCATCAAGACTGTCTTGAACAACGGTTCTAACTTTGTTTGGTTTGGCGATTTCGATTCCGCTAACTTCATGAAGGGAACTAACTGGGGTACTGCACCAGCAGTCGGTGGAACTACTGACTACGCTGCAAACGCTTCTTGGTCTGCTGACTCTGCAACTGCTTCCCTTGGTGGCGGTCAGGATCACGGAACTCTTGACGTTGGCGATATCGCTGTAGGTTTTGATAACTTCGAAGACGCTGAAGAAATTGACGTGTCTATCCTCATTGCTCCTGGAATGAACCTCTCCACGGATCAAGTAACTGTCGTAAACGATCTGGCGGCAATCGCCGGCACTACCCGTAAGGATTGTGTTGTCGTAACTTCTCCTGCTCGTAGCGACGTAGTTAATAACATCGACCCAGTAAACGACACTCTGGAGACTACTAACCAGTTCTCCGCGTCTTCTTACTTGATCGTTGACAACAACTACCTCCGTATGTACGATAAGTACAACGACAACTACATCTACGTTCCTGCTGCATCTACCACTGCTGGTATCCTTGCTGCAACCGATGCTAACTTCGGTCCATGGTACTCTCCTGCTGGTGAGCGTCGCGGTGAATACGTTGGTGTTACCAACCTTGCATACTCTCCTAACAAGGCAGAGCGCGACGAGTTGTACAAGAAGGGCGTAAACCCAATCGTACAATATCCAGGTCGTGGCATGCTTCTTTGGGGTGACAAGACTAAACTGGCACGTCCGTCTGCGTTTGATCGCATCAACGTTCGTCGTCTGTTCCTTGCTCTTGAGAAAGCAGTTGCAGTATCTGCACGTAACTTCCTGTTCGAATTCAACGACGAGTTTACTCGTTCCGAATTTGTCGCTATCGTTGAACCACTTCTTCGTGAAGTGCAAGCACGTCGCGGTATTCAGGACTTCTTCGTCCAGTGTGACGAATCCAATAACACTCCAGAAGTTATCGATCGCAACGAACTCGTTGCTACTCTCTTCATCAAACCTGCACGCAGCATCAACTTCATTACTCTGAACTTTGTTGCTACTCGTACTGGTGCGTCTTTCGAAGAGATCGTTAATTCTGGCGTTCAATTCTAACCCGACTCGCAATTAAGGAGATATAAAAATGGCAGTACTTAATGTAGATGCGTTTCGCGGTAAGTTGACCGGTGGCGGTGCTCGCGCAAACATGTTCTCAGTCAAGGTGAACTTCCCAGGTTATGCTGGTGGTGATACCGAAATGACTGACTTCATGTGTCGTGGCGCACAGTTGCCGGCGTCCACTGTAGGACTTGTAGAAGTTCCTTTCCGTGGTCGTATCGTCAAGTTGGCAGGTGATAGAACGTTCGAACCTTGGACAATCACCGTATACAACGACACTAACTTCACAGTCCGTAGCGGATTCGAAAGTTGGATGGACGGTCTAAACTCCCACCGTGGAAACGAAGGAACTCAGGCAAACGACGCAGGTTCTACCTACGCCGTTGACATGAGCGTTGCTCAACTCGACCAGAAAGGAAGTGAAGTCAAGAAGTATACTCTTGTCAATGCTTTCCCTGTAAACGTATCAGCGATCGACCTCGACTATGCACAGGTTGCAGAAATCGAGCAGTTCACTGTTACCCTCGAGTTTGACTACTGGACTAACGACAACACCAACTAAGGTTGGAGAAGTCGTATAAGTAAGAGCAGGAGAGGGGGTTTCCCCCTCTCCTTTTCTACCAACTAGGAAACTAAAAAATGGCAGAAGGCATTAAATTATTTGGGTTTGAAGTGAAGCGTTCTAAGAAGGATCAGGATGCTGTTACTCCGCAACCTGCTGCTTCTGTGGTACCGCCTACTGACGAAGACGGTGCAGGATATGTAACCTCTTCTGGTTTTGGTGCGCACTTTGGCACACACATGGACATCTATGCTGACCTTCAGGTGAAGGATCAAGCAGACCTTATCCGCAAGTATCGCACTGCATCTACTCATCCAGAAGTAGACATGGCGATTGAAGAAATTGTAAACGAAGCAATAGTAATTCCGGACGATGAGAACGTAGTTGAGTTGAACCTCGACGCTGTTGAACTCTCTCCGAGTATCAAGAAAAAGATCCACGTTGAATTCCAAAATGTATTGAACATGCTCTCTTTCAATGAGAATGCTCACGACATTTTCAGAAACTGGTACATCGACGGACGTCTGTACCACCACCTCGTTGTAAGTTCCGACCTAAAGCAAGGCATCCAAGAAGTTCGTCGTATCGACTCCTTGAAGATCCGCAAGGTCAAGAACGTTAAACGAAAAGAAGACAAGGCATCTGGCGTCACCGTTGTAGATAAAGTTGAAGAGTTTTACATCTACACCGAGCGCACAGCAAACGATAAGAGCAACGGTGTTGCTGCATCAACATCTGCTGGCAAGAACAATGCTGTCAAGTTGTCAAAGGACTCTGTCAGTTATGTGACCTCCGGTCTACTCGACGACCAAAGAGCAAAGGTCGTATCCCATCTACATAAGGCACTGCGTCCAATCAACCAGTTGCGTATGATGGAAGACTCTCTGATCATCTACCGTCTGGCGCGTGCACCAGAACGTCGTATCTTCTACGTCGACACTGGTAACTTGCCGAAGGGTAAAGCAGAAGAGTATGTAAACTCTCTGATGACTCGTTACAGAAACAAACTCGTATACGATCAGGCGACTGGCGAATTGAAAGACTCCCGTAAGCATATGTCTATGCTGGACGATTTCTGGTTGCCTCGTCGTGAAGGTGGTCGTGGTACTGAAGTGACTACTCTTCCAGGCGGTTCAAACCTCGGTGAGATCGATGACGTTCGATACTTCCAACGCAAAGTGTATCAAGCACTGAACGTTCCAGTATCTCGCCTTGAGCAAGAGTCAGCGTACTCCTTGGGTCGTGCTACTGAAATCAACAGAGAAGAGATCAAGTTCCAGAAGTTTATTACTCGTCTCCGTGCACGTTTCAGCAAACTGTTCATCGGCGTCCTTCGCCAACAGTTAGTTCTGAAAGGTATAATTACTGATAGTGATTGGGTTGAGTTGTTCCACAACCGCATCCGTGTAGACTTCTACAAAGACAATCACTACACCGAATTGAAGGATGGCGAAGTCCTCCGTGAGCGTTTGAACCTCATGGACCAAGCATCCCAGTATGTTGGAGATTACCTAAGTAAAGAGTGGGTAATGAAGAATGTTTTCCGATTCACTGATGAGGAAGCAGCAGAAATGG
>Ga0181399_1000650_pt1 | contig 12686 bp, 15 predicted proteins | sample 22SPOviralmetaG_FD_130128 | JGI IMG/M metagenome (GOLD analysis project Ga0181399, IMG submission 130128) | Marine viral communities from the oligotrophic San Pedro Time Series (SPOT) site, San Pedro Channel, CA, USA - 22 SPOT_SRF_2011-05-21 | ecosystem: Environmental > Aquatic > Marine > Strait...
AGATTGATTTCTTGATCAGGAACAATTTGAATATCTCTAGAGTATTTGGCAATGATTAGCACTGCTTCAGGAATAGATCCTCCCTTAAGATTATCATACAAGACATCATAAAGTTTTCTCATTACAGTAACAGGATCATTGTTGATGTTGTCAACAACCCACTTACGTACAATAGTAAACTCTTTTGCCTTGAGAGAACGAATGAGAGCATCTAAGTTAATGTCAGCAACATCAGCAAGAATAGCAGTATTAATACTGCCAGCGGCAGCAAAGCGTTGACACTCATTAATAAGACGACGCCAATCAGGATAGTAACGCTTAACAACCTTCGCCAATACTTTGTCCTGATATTCAACATTCTGTTCCTCAAGGATCTCTTTTATTCTAACAAAGAACTGACCCTGTAACTCCATTGCCTGTTCGGTATTGATCTTAAAGTCCACTACAGTACAGCGACTATGGAGAGGTTCAATGATCTTATTAGGGAAGTTACAGGTGAAGATGAAACGACAGTTGTTGTGGAACTCCTCCACAGCGGTCCTGAGAGACAGTTGAACATCGCTAGTGGTGTTGTCTGCCTCATCAATAATGACGACCTTGTGGGCACCCCCAGAGGTCAAGGAGACTGTAGTGGCAAACTGCCTCACACGGTTCCTCACAGTGTCCAGGAAGCGTCCCTCATCGGATCCATTAACCACGATGTAAGAAGCACCAATCTCCTCACACAGTGCCTTAGCAACAGTAGTCTTACCGATACCAGCAGTCCCGGCAAGTAGTAAATTAGGGATCTCTCCCTGATTTACAAACCCACGAAAGGACTTCTTAATATTCTCAGGAAGGATACAGTCATCAATCTTTTGAGGGCGATACTGTTCAACCCAAAGAAATTTTTTCATAATCAAGGTTCAAGAGCAATATAGTATACAAGGTCAAGCGTGATATGACGCCACTCGGTAATCAATTTACTAGAGATCTTCACATTATAGTCACCAGGAAATAATTTAAGGTTCTCAACTTTTAGAAACAGTTCGTAAGCACCTGTGGAAGTGCCTCGAATTTCTTGAGTGTAAGCATTAGCAGTATCGTTTTCTTTATCACAAAGATTAAGTGTGACTACACCATCTTCAGTAGAAACAAAAGATAGGTCAGGCAAGTTGTAGACACCAGATGCTTTCTGGAGTTGAACAAGATCTTCAGATGACAGGGAGAACTCCATGTCAGCACCAGGGAACTTGACATCACGATCAGGAGCAGACTTCAAAGTGATCTCAGGATCGGAGAAGTAATACTTAGCAGAGCGGCGACCACCACGGATGGTGACATACTCATCGTTTTCAAAGTTAAGACCAGGATCTTGGAACAAACTCAGACCCATGAGGAACTGACCAAGATCATAGATACCACAGGTCTTAGGGAACATCTCAGGTGAAGTGTACTGAGCAATCATGTTCTCACCGACACTGATTGTTTTTAGCACGTTACCCTCACGAATCATAATAGATCCATTGATTGTCGAGAAGTTCTTCAGGACAGATGTAGTTTGGGGCGTAAGTGAAAGTTGACTCATCGATTAGGGTACTCCTCAGTAGTTTGAGATTTGTCAGAAAAATGTAGCAGCAGCAGAGCGTAGTGAAGGATCTTAATGATATCACGACGGGCAGTGCCTTTACGGTCATAGCGTGAAGCATACTTAAGGATGTTGCTACGGCAGAATGCCTCAGCATCTCCACATGCTTCAATCAAGTCTAACGTTTGGATGCTGTCGTTACCAGCAGAATAGTGTTGTCCATAGGTTCCAGAAATGTAATCACTTAGCTCTTTGAGCAGAGCGTCTTCATTGTATTTTCTCATATATTATGGGGCGAAGATGTACTCCAGTTCATCATGATAGCATTCAATGACGTTCCCGTCAACATCTTGAAGATAAAGTTTGAGTCCTTCACCATCAAGAATTTTAACTGTCTGCCCGTCTTTAAGACGGGCGATGTTACCACGGTAACCGTGAAACTCATTGATCATTTGTATCCTCAACTTTGTCGTCAATTTTTTCGTAAAGGGACAGGAATGATTCCTTAGTCTCATCATCAAATCGGTTGACACAACACTCGATTGCTTTCATCCTCTTACCAAAGATTTTATAAGCAGTGATAATATGAACAAGGCGACGTGTACTAATGATCTCATCAATACCGCCATCGTTAAAAGTCTTACGAATAATGTCTGCCCAATCAACTAGACGAGAAACAAACTCATCGTCATCACACATCTTACTAAGGATCTTTGCCTCAATAGAAGGAGTGGGATACTCTTGCTCGAAGGTCAAAGCAAAACGTTCAAGAAATGCTTCATTCAATACATTAGTACCAATAAAACGACCATCATCAGATCCCTTACCCTTAGTATTAGCAGTAGCAACTACTGTAAAACCAGGAGCAGGATTAACATAGAGTCCAGTCTTTTTCAGGAAGACTCCCTTACCTTCAAGGATAGATTGGAGACACAGGATTTTATTAGATGCCAGGTCAACTTCATCTAGAAGCAGCACAGCTCCCCGCTCCAGAGCTTCGATGACAGGACCATTATGCCAAACAGTTTCGCCATTAACAAGACGGAACCCACCAATAAGATCATCCTCGTCGGTTTCAATGGTAATGTTTACCCGAATTAACTCTTTATTTAGAGTAGCACATGCTTGCTCAACAGAGAAAGTTTTGCCGTTACCTGACATCCCCGTGATGAACACAGGATAGAACATCTCGGAACCAAGAATTTTCTTAAGATCAGTGAAGTTACCAAACGGAACAAAAGTTTCGTCCTTAGGTGGAACAAGATTAGTGGGAACAGTAACAATCTCTTCCAGTTGTTCTCGTACCTCGTCAACAGTCAGGTTCCACTTACCACGACCAGACTTATATGGTTCCATACGGTTAGCAATAGTAGCGTAAGAATATCCCATATACTCAGCACCTGCCTTTAGAGCAGCGGTGCCGACTTCAGTACCATAGTTGTGCTCAATGTAAGAGAACAGTTGGATCATATCGACTTGAGCAGGACGAGGCATTTGCTTTGTTTGTTGATGAACTTAGTATAAGGGTAAAAGGGGTCATGACGACCCCGCTGTGGACAGTTTAAGAAATGACTGTAGCGAAGGAAGAGAGGATCTTTTTGTTAGTGGTCTTTGCCTTGAGCATAGAACGGAAAGACTTACTGATTGCTGTCTTCTTAGCGCCTTGCTCAACATCAAACTCAACATCAGAAGACAAAGTAGTTTGACCCAAAACATACAGAGAATCATATCCAAGACCATTCAGTTCCCATGATTTAATTTTTCTCCATTTTTTCATGATGACATCGTGGTCATGCTTCCATCCATGGATAGACTTGTACAAAGAACTAAAGTCATTACCACTACCAATACGGAAACCAATGAAATTAACTTGAGGAAAATTATCTTTCAAGTTTTCCAAAAGAATAGAACTGATACTATTCTTAGATTCCCAATCAAAGTGGCGATACGTTCTACCCAATTTACGATCACGAAGGCAACAGTTTTGCTGAACACTACGGTTTCCCATGTGAGAATCTATATCAACATCGTAACTAATGTTGTTTGCCTCACCGTCCGTAAGAATACAAACGTTTACTTTTTGTACATCATTTTTCTGTTGAAAATCAGGAATGATAGTTTTGAGAGAAATCAAACTTTCATTGAGAGGTGTTCCTGATAGATCAAGACCCAACGGGTTGTGATAGTATGTAGCGTTATTAGTATAGTAATTAGCAAGGCGATACAGATGCTTAAGACTACTATCAAAACTACTACTGTTGCTACGAGAAGTTGCCAAGTTTAGTAAGTGAAATCTCTTGTGTACCGATAGACTATTGTGACGACGTTCGTAAGAGTAGTCTTGAAGTTTAACCTCGTCTTCCTCAGGAAGGAGAATATTTTCGTTCCACTCATAGGTAAAAGAATAAACCTCAAAAGGAATTTGAACTTTACGACAGAACCAACAGAGATTGATGAGTTGTTTTACAGTATCCATAAGAACTGTACCCATGGAACCAGACCAATCAAGAATAAAAATCATGCCATGATTCTTACCGTCAGGAAGAACAGTTACCTTTTTGAAGAGATCTTCATTGTACTTGTAAGTGTGTAGTTTAGCAGTATCAAGCATACCAGTCTTAGATTGACCACTACGAGCGTAAGCGTCAGCAGACTTACGGCATTCAAACTCTTTAACAAGATAGTTAACTTCCTTTTGTGATGTTTTTTTGTATTCGTTATAGTCTGTATCTACTTGGTCAAAAATGTCACCCCAATGTTCTCCCCGAGATTCATTGAGCTCATTCCAGTACTTAGAAATATAGTTTTGTAGTCTATCATAGTTTACAATAACTCTATCTAAATCAACTTCAGGAACTTCGACATACACAGGTTCTGTACCATAACTTCTTTGATTTGTCAACTCTTCTGCTGCTTCATCGAAAGCTTTCTGAGTTTGTGATTCGTAATTATCACCACCCTGTTTACCTTGTACAGGAGATTCATCATCAATCTCATCCGAACCAATGTCACTAGAGTCATCATCAGTATCACGTGGTTGCTCAGTGCTAGAACTTTCAGATTGTATTTCATCAGAATCAGACTCTTCTCCATCCTCAGAAGATTGTGGAATACCAATAGATTCGATATCTTGATTTGATTCATTAAGATAGTCTTTTAATTCTCTACACAGATCGATAACTTCCTTGAATGTTTCTACCTTAGATACTTTGTCAACATAGACTTGCTCCTCTGTAGAGAATGGAATACAAGCGTAAGCACCAATCTTAAAGTGAAGATTAATACGATCGATAAGATTGAACTGAGAGAGATCTTGATCTACAATATCAAAAAAGTCTTGCTCATTGAGTTCTTGGTATCCGTTATAGAAATCTTTATTAAGACCAGCGTACTTACGCTTCATCAATTTCTCAATACGAGCATCTTCTACAACGTTAATAAAATCTTTAGGAATGTCAGCATCCCAAAGGTCGGGAGGAGTGAAGAGAGCATGTCCCACCTCATGTCCTACCAGAAGGTCATAGACAACATTGGATGCCTTGTCCCACATAGGGAGAGTCAGTACACGACGGATGACATCAAAAGAAGCAGTGGCAACTTTACGGTGCTCAACCACAAGATTCTCAGTGGCAAGCAGTCGTGCTAGGTTTCCTCGAATCTCTTGATTGATCATGGTGCCTCTCGGTTGATGTACATACTATAAAACCCCCTAGGGCAACTAGGAGGTCTTAGTGGACGGTTTGTCAATCGGTTTCCGCCAAGGATAGGTTCACAACGCTGAAGTTCTTTATCTTCTCAAATTTTAGAGTCCTATCAAACTTACCTTCCAGACTCTCTTTGTGACTGATAACAAATACATTTGTATTGTCATCAAAATTACGTAGAATCCAACCAAGTTCACTGCTACCATTTTGATCTAGTGAACCATCAAAGATTTCATCTAGAATAAGGAGGTTAGTATCCACACTATTCTTAAGTTTAGCAATACTACGCCAAGTGAGCAACAGAGCAAGATCAATACGAGATTTCTCTCCTTCACTGAAAGATTCGTAAGTAAAGATATCCCTGTATCTAGATTTAATAGTCTCTTCAAAGTTTTCATCGAGAGTAAAGTTAACATAGAAATCCATCTTCCTGAGATAGTCTCCGATGAGTTTATTCATCGATGGAAGATATCGTTTAATAATTCTACTCTTGATTCCATTGTCTTTCAACAATTGACCAGCAACACTTAATGTATCTTTATCTTTTTTAGATGTGATAAAACGATCTTTAATTATTTTTTTATCATCAACATAAGCACTAAGTTTTTCAAACTCTGCTTTCTTGCTACTGGTGGGAGCATTAAGATCTTTGATCTCTGTCTCCACATTACCAATCTGCTGACCAAGAGATGTAATCTCATAGTTCAGTTGATTAATAGTAGAATTGACTTCAACAATTTGCTCAGACAATTCCATGAACTTTGATTCACGATTCTCTTCTTGCTTGATAGACTCCTCAAGATCACCGAAGCCTTTCTCTAAGGTCAGTAGTTCTTTGTCACCCTCATCGATCTTCTGATCTCGGAAGTCCTGTCCAATCTCCTGTGTACATGTAGGACACACATGATTATTAATAAAGAACTCAGTATCTTTCTTACAAGTGCTGATCTTTTGCTGGATCTTCACACGGAAGGTATTGAGTTGTTTGAGTTTCTTTTTATTATCAGCAAAAGTTTTAATTTGATCATTTAAATCAGCAACTTCAACCGTCAGTTCAGCAGCTTGCTTCATCGATCCTGATTGACTTACCTTCAATGAAAGAATTTCATTTTCTTTCTTCTCAATATCACTCTTTGCCTTCTTCTCCATCTCCAGCATGTAAGTTTTCTGGAGTTCGATTTTGTCAGTAGACAATTTGAGTTGATATTCTAGTTCTTTGATCTCTTCATTATTGTCACGTACCTTGTCTTTCAGCAGGGTGTTCATGACAGAAAAGATTTGGATATCTAGAATATCTTCGATGATTTCTCGACGAGATGCCACAGGCATCTTCATGAAAGGAATAAAAGTAGATGAACCAAGAACTACAATCTGAGTGAAAGATTTGTAGTTCATCTTCAGAATGTTTTGCTCCAGTTGTTTCTGGTAGTCAACTATTGTAGATGACTGATCAAGCATCTCACCATTTTGATAGATCTCAAAAATATTTGGTTTGATACCACGAACAATTTTGAAGTTAGTTTTGCCAATGCCAAACTCTACTTCGACAATACATCCTTTTTCATTGATGCTATTAACAAGCATCGGTTTATTAATTTTTCTAAAAGGTTTGCCAAACAAAGAAAAAGTTAAAGCGTCAAGAACAGTACTTTTACCAGCACCGTTTGAACCAATGATTAAATTTGTTTTATGTGATGTAAGATCTACTTCAGTAAATACATTTCCAGTAGAAAGAAAATTTTTCCAACGGATTTTTTCAAATACAATCATTCTAAATTTTTCGGTGGAATCAGGAAATCATCTTTAGTTATTATAGCATATTTGTGGTATCTTTCTTCACAGGCATTAACAATTATTTCTTCTTCAATTTCAATAACCTGAAGTTTCATATCAGTTGAATCTAATACCATCATACCATTATATCGTTCTGCGTCATCTACACTCTCGAAAATAGGAATAATTTTATCTCCGTCTTCTGATACAACAGAAAACACTCCTTCTACTTTATCAGCAAGAGTGAGAATATACATCAAACCATTTCACAACTTTCAATATATAGGGATCTCATCAATTGCTTGAGTTCGGTTTTACTTACTGCTAGATCAGTTTCATCAACATATTCATTAAGAAGAGTCATGGTATCTTTAATTTCTAAATTGTCTTCAGAATTAGTATTATCTTCTGTGGTTAGATTTTCGACAATTTTGATATCATGTACACCAACATCATAAAGACGATCTACTAAAGACTCGAACATATAATAGTCAGTTTTCTCTTCAACGACAATTTTAATATATTTGTCGGCATACTCATTAACATCTAGTTTATCATAGTTGTCAATTTTGTCGTTGTAAAAGATCTTTTCAAAAATTTCAAAAGGATTCTTGACTCTAGTTAGTTTATTTTTAGGAGGTTCATAAAGATGAAAACCACGTTCATCTTTATAATCATTCCAGAACATCTGATAAGGATTACCCAGATACGTAATATTACCCTTCTTGGACTTATGGTGATAGTGACCAGAAAAGACTTGCTTGAATCGTTTATAGATCTTAGGGTCCATACCATGCTCCATCTTCAATCCAGGAGTTACTTCAAACCCATCGAGTTCAAGGTGTCCCATGACGATTTCGGCATTTGTGCTCTCAAGGTGCGATAACGTTTCTTCTTGGTTTTCTTTATTAATCCAGGGGACGAAACAAATTGGAGTATCTTCAATGTAAGTAGTACACACTCCATTGTATACCTGAATATTCTCATAATCTTTTAGCAGTAGTTCAGGAGAATTAATCTCATTGGTATTCTTATAGTAAACACAATGATTACCAAGAATCATATGAACAGTGATGTCCATACTAGCCAAGCGATCAAAATAAGAGCGACGGATCCGACTCCAAACATTAAAATCAATGCTTTTCCTGTTGTCAAACGTATCGCCAAGATCAATGACTGTTTTAATTCCTTTTCTTTCAAGCGTTGGGAAAAAGATTTCTTCATAGAATTTCTCAAAGTAATTCCAAAATGTTAGGGAACCTTTACGTCCATCTAAATGTTGATCGGTAATTAAAGCAACTGTCACAGTTTAACACCCATGGCAGCAGAAGTTACGAAAGTATAGTCATCAAGAGTTCCATCTTGTAAACACTTAAGGTGCCATCTGGTCATGGTAATGATTCCTTCCTCAGTAGCACCCGTAAGAAAATTAGCGCCAAGAGGTTCTCTCAATACACTGGTGTAGAGACCAAACATAGTTTTCTTGACATAGAAGGTATCGTCAATCCAAACTACATCTTCAGGAATATTTTTTTCGATAGTAGGATTAGATCCTAGACTAGTCGCTAGCGTTGTCTTTTTCTTTTCCATTTTTATAAAATCCAAAAGGTCCCACTTTGTTGGTTGCTCGTTCTTTCATTACGGAACCTGATAGTGCTTCCATAACTTTCAATACATCTTCTGCCTTAGGTGCTGGACCCAAACGATCTACCACGTAATTATACTTGGCAAAGAATTCATCCGAGACTAGTTTGTAATCTTCAACTGTAATTGGTTCTTTCATCGGTTCATTCTAATTTCAACGTTTTCTTTGATACTCCCCATGTCAGCATAACTAGAGTTCATATCATTACCATAGTCATCAGTGTGCATCACATGCTCGAAACCTGTCTTCTCTAAGATTTTTTGTTTAATATCATTTTGACGTTTCTCTTTTTGAATTCGACGAAGGAAAGCGTAATAAATGATTTGTGTAAAGTAAGCAAAAGGATTCTTTGATTTTTCTGGATCAAAGTTATTAATATACTGGACACAGTTTTCCACACCATCGGAGATCATGTCTTCACGAAAAGTGTAGTTAACAAAATTAGGTTTGTATGATAAATGATTAGCAATCTTTAGAAAACAATCACCAATGTAGTGAGGAATCCTAGGACGTGGTTTATCGTTTTCGGAAGCTTCCTTAACTTTATTCTTAAAGACAGTAATTGCCTCTAGAAAATCTTTGTTGTTAACATAATACTCTGTGTTTTTCTTTGACATAAGACATGTTTTGATTTGCTTACCTTTGATAACAGTATAGTGTATTACGGTGTTTTTGTCAACTAGCTTGACAAAACCTCAGAAACTCAGTACAATAACTCTGTCAGGGGTTAAGAGAGACATAGCTTTTAGCTTATTTTATAGATCTTCTCTAATGTTTTTTTCATCTCATTTACTGAACCTAGGTATCCCATTTTTTGATTGAGTTTAGAAACAGGAATTTTTCCTTGATCTTCAGTACGATCAATTTCATTAATAGTAGCTAGATAATATCTTTCAATACGTTTATCTAATTCAGACATAGTAATTACACGATCCATAGAAAGAACATACATCTGATCGTATGTGGAATGAATCCAGTCTACTAAAATAAATCCTTCTATAGTTTCACCATTTCTTCGGTGTTTTATTAATTCTACTTTTTTAGGATTTTCTATTAATAATTGGTTTTCATTTGCTAGATAACAAACTTTGGCAACTATTTCTTCACCTGTTGTTAGTTTAATTGTTGAATAAAATTCTTCTTCCATATTATTTTAAATTAATAGGTATTACTTCATACTTAAAGTTTTCCTCTTGGTAGATCTTAATTCTTTCTGATAAATGATTAAGAGTATAGTTAGATCTACTGTTAGAAGAGATATCATCAGCGATATCATATAGTGTTGCTATGTCTTTGCCTTCGCCTTTCCTGAGGACACGTCCAATAGACTGAAGATTACGTACCCGTGACTTACTAGGGGAAGCAAAGATAATGTTGTGTAAACGTTTGATGTTAATGCCAGTAGAGAAAGTGCCGTATGAAGCAATGATGACGGCGTTGTCCTGAGTTTCCGTAAGTCTACGAACCTCTTCTCTATCTTCTACATCTGTACCACCATGAACGAAAAAGATTTCACGGTCTTGTATGTTACTATTTATTAATTCATGAAGTGGTTCTCCATGCTTCTCCACATAGTTGAACAAGACTAAGGTATTACCTTCAATATCTTTAACTAAATTTTTAATTAGGTTGTTTCTTTTTTCATTTTCAACTATGTATTCCATCTCAGCATGATAGTCTTCAAAATATTGATACTCATGCTTACATACTAAAACTTTAATTCGTAATTTAGAAAGATGTCCTTGTTTAATTAGGTCATCGGTTCTAGTAACCTTCTCACAGGCACCAAAGAGACCCTCCAGCACCCACTTGTGAGTCTTGCTGCCATCTAGTGTACCTGTAAACCCAAAGCGATACTTAGCGTTGTGTAACTTGGTCATGATGCCTGTCAGACTCTTCGACTTAAATAGATGTGCTTCATCACCGATAACACAGTCAATGTCATCGAAGTATCTTTTGGGAAATTTATAGATTGATTGCCAGGTAGAGATGACAACTGGTTTATCAGTATTCTTATCTTTGCCTGAATAAATGGTGTGACAATAATCTTCAGCGTTCCATCCATAGTCTTTAAAATCTTTTACCATCTGTTCTACTAGAGATGTAGTAGGAACAATTAATAGAATTTTTTTCTTTGCAGCAGCATAGTACCTCACGATACTGTAAATCATTAGAGACTTACCAGAACCTGTAGGTGACAAGAACAATCCTCTATTGTTCTTCAGTGCTTTATACACTGTCATGTATTGGTAATCTCTAGGTTTGTACTTAGAGATGTAATTCATATAATCGGCAACACCTTTAGGAGAGACGAACTTATTAGGTTCTTCTACATCTCCATACCAATCATTAGATTCGTAAGTTAATCTATATCTTCTTTCATCACACCATTGTTTAAGATGAGGAAGTAATCCGCAATACAAATCACCCGTAGCAGGAGAGTACAGGTGAATCATACCATCCCAGTATCTAAACCTGGGTTGCCTTTTTAAAAACTTTGCCTCTGGCAATTCAAAGGAGAAGTAATCTGCTAGTTCATGGTGAACATGTTGCTCAGAATTAAGAGTAAGGTATACCTCGTTCTTCTTCTTTACTGTAATCAGGGACATTAGTTTCCATTAATAAACTTTTCCCATTCAATAGCGTTTTTCACATGATAGTTTCTTTGGGAAACCATTTTTAAAACATGATCTAAAAAATAAAGTATCTGATCAATATACTTGATCTTTGCTTCTTGGTTAATGATGTCTTCGTCCGACTCAAGGTAGACTTTCATCTTGTCGGCTGTTTTGATACTAGATCCAAAAGGTTTTTCGGCATAGACTTTTGCTTCCGCTTCGCCGCTATAATACTCTCGTTTTTCACGTACCAATTTACGTACTTCAAATTCCAGACTAGTTTTAATTTGTGAAAGATCGGTGTAATGGTTTAAGTATTTATTATGTTGAAAAGGGATCTCCATTGAGATCTTACCTAGATCAGCAGTGTAGTTCTTATTCTTAAATTCAAAATCTACATGACTGTCTGTTGCCCAATCCTCTTTAATTTTTTCAAATTTTTGATGTAGTTTGTCGAAATTCATGTAATAGCAAACGTTTCGTCACGAATAGTATAACCAGTATACTTGAAAGTTACTTGTGCTGTAAAGTATTCAATATCATTATTTGAAGCATCAAAGGTCATTTCGGATATACTGATCGGAAATAAATTTTCAAAATCAATTACATGGTTAACGTTATACGATGAAGTGTAAATTAAAATCTGACCACTAGAATACTCTGGTTCTTCTGTGGGCATGTGTTCCTCAGAATTACCATTGGCTCTAATCCAATTATAAATTTCTTTCCAATTAATTAACTCTTCATCGACGATAAACGAAACCGTCAAGTCCCCGTATGTTACCCCGCCACCAGCTACGATAGGAAATTGACGGAACCTAGTGGGGACTTCAGTGAATGGCATAGTAACATCAGGAAGATTTACTCGCTGACAGAAAAAATCTACCCCTCTAAACTTTTCCAGTACGAGTTTAAATCCTACTGGAGAGAGATAGTTTCTATTACTAATTTGTTTTTTGTACCAATCAGCAGGCATATGTCAACTTCCCAAGCATTACTATTTAGTGTAATATGCCTGGTAGTATGCCACGATGCCGTCACACCGAGCGTTACCTGTAGAGACCCAATCGTGTACACATTCGTAAATGCTTTGGTTGGAGTAGCGTGGAGACCCGTCTGAGGATAGTTCTGATCCAAACTTCTTGAGTAGGATATTCAGTCCCTGAGCACGTACCTTCATACGGTCATCAGAATAACGCCAGTCATCAGTCATCGACACTGTTCCAGAAGTCATTCCAGTCATCTTCAGTTGCTTCAGAAATATTCTTACTAATCCTAGCACGACGTTTTGCCTGTGTCTCCTCGTCTGTGTCAGTTAGAAAATTGTCTATGAAGTCTAAGTCTTTTCTCATTGTCTATATTCCTGTAAAACTTTTAGA
>Ga0181399_1000653_pt1 | contig 12653 bp, 8 predicted proteins | sample 22SPOviralmetaG_FD_130128 | JGI IMG/M metagenome (GOLD analysis project Ga0181399, IMG submission 130128) | Marine viral communities from the oligotrophic San Pedro Time Series (SPOT) site, San Pedro Channel, CA, USA - 22 SPOT_SRF_2011-05-21 | ecosystem: Environmental > Aquatic > Marine > Strait...
GGAGGAGGTAAAACTTCTAGGTATATGAGAAAGACGGATCAATATAGTATTTAATCATGGCAGAACGAGTACAAGTACAAGGATTAGGTGAAGCACCTACAGTTCAACCTGTGGACCTTCCTGGCTATCAATACGGAATAGGTCAGCGTAGAGCAGGTAGGAATAAGTTGATGGACCTTGCTGATGCTTTGTCACAGGTTAATCCTATCCTTTCTGAGTACGGTAATATTCGCAGGTTAGAACAAGAGAGACAAAAAGCAGAAGCAGAAGCTTTAGAAAAAGAAGGTTACAGAGCTTATCAAACTTCTCCAGCTACTATGGCTGGTGAGTTAGAAAAGACACAAGCGAGAATTAGAGCGGCTACGGAGCGAGGTGAAATACCTGACGAAGCTAATATACCTAGAATTATGGGTGCTTTGAAAGCTAAAGCAGAAGTGTTAGCTAAAAGAGATTACAGGAACATATTAATGAATCCTGAATTGTTAGAGAGTACAACTGATCCTATAGTGGCAGTTCAACAACAAAGAGAAGAATTTTTAAAAAGACCTGAGTTTGAATCACCTAGTGTCAGAGATCATGCTTTTAAATATTTAGAGCAAGTAGAGAACGAATTTATAGGTAAAGTACAAAATAGGTTAGACGCTTTTGAAGTAGAAGAAGGTAAGCAGAATTGGTTACTTACTGGTAAGGACTCTGTAAACCAAGTTATAAACGGAGAGTTAGATGTAAATGATCCTATTATTAAGAACTGGATAAATAATCCAGCAGGGTTGTTTAAGGGTTCTAGGAAGTACGCTTGGGACAACTTAATGAAGGAGGAATTAGAGGAAGGGTTAACAAGTGGTGCAATCAGTCCTACACAAGCTGTTAAGTTCCTTGATAATTTAAGAGCGTTGGATTTAGGGGGTGGAGTTAAATTTGCAGATGCTGAGACAGGGCTTGCTATAACAGATTACTACGCTACTATTGAAGATCGCAGAGGTGTGTTAGAAAACAAAGCAGCTGAACAAGCTGCAAACACATACGAAGGAAACAGCGATGTACTTGTAGATTTATTGTCAGACGCAAGAGGGGATGGCAATGCTGTACCCTCTCAAGACGCTCGTAGGATTAGAGAAGCTTTTATAGATGATGCTCCTCGTGGATTTAAAATGCAAGCTTCAGCAGACTTTGATAAAATATTAAAAGATACTAATAGCCCATCTAATGATGCTTCTAAACTTGTGGCTACTAAATTAGAAATTTTTATAGATGAAGGTTTAGATTTAGATGAGGCAGTTAAACAAGTAAATGATCTTTCTAAACTAGGACCAAGCGAAGGGGGTATAAGTAGAACAGAAAGAAATAGTCTTTTAAACAAGATAGAAGACTCTAGGGACTTTGATCGTCTAATTTACAAAGCTGATTTTTACAGGAATATAATAGAAGGTGACGAAGCTGTTATAACAGGAGTTGTCAAAGAAATGGGAAGAGACGCATATTATAAAGCAGGTTATTTTGTTCAACTAGGAGTCTCAGACATAGCATCAGATGAAGATAGGAAAGCAGGTGAAGGAGGAGTGTATAACTCTATAAAAAATAAAAGAGGAGAACCAGCAGCGTTAGCTTTTGTTAACAGAAGATACAATGCTTATGAGTTATCGTTAAGAGAAGCTTTTGAAAGTAAATTTAAAAGGTACGAGAGTGACCCTTCCTTTACTCCTGAACAAGCACAAGAAAAAATAATAGAAGAATCTCAAGAAATTAGAGATCAAATCTTTGAGGCATGGGAGCGAGAATCAATCCTACAAGCTAATAATTTTTATAACACACAAATTTCAATGCCTAATAGATTGAGCGTAAGTGGGATAAATCGTTTTAGAAAATAATTATCATGGCTAAAAAAGAAACAAAACTTGAGAACACAGAAAGCAAAGCACCTGCTCTTAGTCAGGAAGAATTTGAATTTATAAGTAAAGACCAACCAATCACTCAAGAGCAAAAGGCTAAAGGTATTGCAGAGTTTAAAGAACAAGCTAAACCTGTTTTTAAAGCTGCTGAACAAAGGATGGTAGGTACGGATGGTGTTGCCACATTAAAACCTGTTAAACCTCTTACTGTTCCACAACAAGAACCTAAACAAAAGTATGAAGTACCTACTACTTTACCTGACCACGGTATTCGAGGTTTATACACTCCTGAAGAACAGATATTAGATAGAGCAATTCAGATAACAGGTCTTCCACCTGAAAGCCCAGCTAATCACTACATCGCCAATACACTAGCTAAAGGTGATCCTTTTAGTGCTGCTTCAATGGAAGCTGCTAAAGAAGAAACAATGAAGCTTGTTAGAGCTGGTATCATACCTAACCCTGACTACGAAGGTTTTGGTGGATTTCTCAGTGAAGCTGTGGATGTAGCAGGTCCGATAGCAGTTGAAATAGGATTGCCTGTGTTCACAGGTATCGTGTCTTCTCCTTTGTTACTTTCTCCTGAACCCTTTTCAAAAGCATATTGGGTAGGACTACAAGCATCTTCTTCTACCTTTGCCAATCTACTTGCTCAACAGATGCGTATATCTTCTGGAATGCAGAAAGATACATCGTATATGGAAGCAGCAGCAGCAGGGGCTTTTGGTTTAGTTCCAGGCATTACACCAGTTAGAGGATTAAGTAAAACTAAAACAGCTTTACTAGGTGCTGCTGAAGGTGGTTTCATGGCTGGAGGAGAAGATTTAACTCGTCAAGGTCTACAGATTTTATTTGAAGAAAGAGAAGGTTTTGAACCTATAGAGACGCTAACTGCTGTTGGAGTTGGTTCACCGTTGTCAGCAGGGTTAAAATCAATAGGAAGAGGTTTAGATGTATATGATCCTAAGAAAGACCCAGCTGCTCCTATATTAAGGAAAGCACTACAAGATAGATTAAAGGAAGTTAAGAAGGAATTACAAAGGACAGAGAAGCGTGGAGCTGTTAATGTAGAAGCTAGGGATAAGGTCAAGCAGCTTGAAGATAAGATTAACGCTTTAAAGCCTGATGAGGAAAGAGTGTTACAACAAGCTATTGATAGTCTTGATGAAGCTGAACAGAAACAAGCACAGGAAGTAGCAGCAGCAGCTAACGAATTTCAACAAAGTGAAGCAGCTAAGATATTTAAAGAAGCTGATGAACCTACTGTAGCTGTTAAAGAACAAGAAGCACCTCAAGCTGTAGTAGAAGAAGATATACCTTTAGGTTTAAATCGTTCTCCTTTTATTGATCCTAATTTAACTAACATAGATGACGATGCTTTCGATGCTGTTGAAATAAAAGCTAGAAAAGAACTAGAAAAACTTGAAGAAGAGTTTGATGGTTTTCCTATGAAAGGTACAGAAGTAGATGCTCCTATAGAATTTAAAAGAAAACTAGCTGCTGCTCAAGATGCTTATTCTGCTGTTGAATTAGAAAAGTTTAGAAGACAAATAAACGGAGAAGAAGCTTGGTTTATCGCTTCTGAGTTTAGGATGTTAGCAGGGGGGACACAAAATGCTGAGACTGTTTTTAAATTAGCTTTGTTAGGAGAGACGGTTAAGAAGAGAGGCATACAAGATGAAGTTCTCGCTGAATTAAAAGCTAAGATAGGTAAAGACGAGAACGCTAAAGAAGTATTTGAAGGTCAACTAAAGAAAGCCCAAGAGGCTATGGATGCTTTTAAAAAGCCAGCACCTAAAACAGCTATTGAAGCTAAACCTGCTGAAGTACCTACCACTACTCAGAAACCACAAGAAGAAGTTAGTGTTGAAGCAAAGGAAATTGTAGATGACTTTATGTCTGGAGGTGGTACTCGTGATGTAGACCCTGAGACAGGTAAAATTAAAGATAGTGAAGACGAAGTCAAAGCTAGGTTGTTAACAAGCGATACTGAAAAGCAAAGACTTATTAACGCTGTTACTAGAGCTATAGATGCTGACTTAAAGAATGTTAAAGGTGGACGAGTAGGTAAACTACAATACTTAGCTAAGGTACAACAAGAGTTGAACAGAAGGTTAGGTAAAGAAGCAGGGGATGAATTTGCTCTTGTTATGAAAGCTTCTCAAGTATCTGACAACGCTCAAGTAGCTGATGCTATCGATCAACTAGGAGTACACATGGCAGCTAACGGTGCTATCATGGTACAAGGTTTTGATGATGTATTGAAGTTCTTAGACGGTGCTGACTTAAATAATAAAGAAGTTCTCAACAATGCAATGGTAAGTATTCATAAGTTAATACCTGCTATGATGGGTTGGAAGAAAGCTGGTTCTGCTTCAGGTAGGTTATTACAATCAAGGAAGTACGAGAAAGATATTATTGAGATAAAACAGGAACACTTAAAAGAAAAGTTAGAAGGTAACTTAGTAAGTAATTTAAAAGAAGCTAAAGATTTAAACCCTGAACAACTTGAACAACAAATTAAAACATTTGGAGATATACAAGTAGTTAAGAAGCTATTACAAGCTGTTCAACAAGCTGAAGATATTTCTGAAGTCAAAGATATATTAATTAAACAACAAGAAGCTTTTCAAAGTAAATCAGCTAAAGCAGTTGCTAAGAAACTGTTAAACTCTCCTTATGAACCAGGTGAAGGGGGAAGTATTTACACTAAAGTTAGAGATATTTTTTCTGATGCAGCTTACTCTAGTATGTTAAGCAGTCCAGTTACACACGCTAAAGTTGCTATATCTAATAAGCTTATGTCTGGTTATAATGTAGTAGCAGGAGCTGTAGGGGCTAAGTATATGGCTACTGTACCTTGGTCGAGGAATGGATTAACAAGACAACAGTTTGAAGAAGCAGGGGCTTTTTGGACTAAAGTAGCAAGTTCATATGGTAATTACTCGGAGATAGCTAATAAAGAAGCTTTAAGAGTTTTAAAAACAGGAGATGCAGATTTACAATCACACTTTGAAAGAATAGGTGAGTCAGCTCTTTCTATGGAGCGTACTGGTCTTACAGGTGCTTTTGGTCAAACAGTAGAGAATGTAGGTAGGTTTGTTGATATTCCTGGTAAAGCAATGGCAGCAGTAGATGTGCGTACAAGACTTAACATTGCACATTCTATGACTAGAGCTAAAGCTGAAATGGATTACATAGCAGCTAAAAAAGCAGGTGAGGATGTTGGTACTTTACAAGATTACTATGACAAGTTCGTAGCTAAAGTATTCAATGAGTCTAAAACAAAGATGCTCAACGAAGACCAAGTAAGAAGAAAAGCAGTCTTAATGGCAGAGCAAGAAGGTGTTAAAGCTGAAGACCTTGCGTCTTACATCGATAACTTTGTTAAAGATAATTGGAATAAAGACACAAGTGAATTCGTTGCTTTTGTTAACAGGAACTTAAAGGAAGTTACTTTTACTGAGGAGATAGGTGAGTTTGCTGAATCTGGTTGGAAACAAAGAGCAAAGGAAGGAGCACCGATATTGGGCGATCCTAATGTAATAGAAAGAGGAAGCAGACATATAGAGTCTTTCTTAAAGACATACCCATTCCTTCATGTTGTTTTAAATCCTTTCATGCGTACTGGTCGTAATATAACTAGAGGAGCTATGGCTTCTACTAGTTCTCTTGTTTCAATCGCTGATTTAGCCACTAAAACTAAAATACCAGGAACGCAAAAAGCATACGAAGTAGCACAAAGGTTGTGGAGTAAGACAGCTAAAGATTTAGCAAGTGATGATCCTATCATAGTAGCTAGAGCAAAAGGACAACAGATTGTAGGTGCTGGTGTTATATTAGCAGCTATAGGATTATCTGAAGGAGTAGAAGATGTATTTGAATTTGTAGGTACAGAAAGCCAAGATTGGAAAAAGAAAAAGAATATCAGAGCTGCTACAGGAATGCCTGAATATACTTTGAGGGTAGGTAAAGAAGGAGAAAAGGTGGCTATTAGTCTAGCTGCTTTAGAACCTTTAAACACCATCCTAAGTATTACAGCTGATATGAAGACTCTTAACAACGGAACTGTTGCACAAAGAGAAGAAGCTAGAGGTTTAATGGAAGCAGCTGCTTTAGCGATTACAAATAACATAGCAAACAAGTCTTACTATAAAAACTTAGGAGATGCTATTAAACTTGTAACACAAGCTACAGATAGTAAAGAAGCAACTAGAAGGGAGTCTTTTAAGTTGTTAAAGAGTCTAGGAAGCACTTTTGTTCCTTCCGCTGCTAATACATTAAACTATATGTCTGATGATGTTATCCGTGAAAACAATACATTATTACAAGTCATAGCAAGAAGAATGAATGGTCTTTCTAAGCTTGTACCTCCGATGCGTGATATATTTGGAGATGTACAGACAAGAGGATTTAAGCAAAGGAAAGTAGGAGGTTTAGCTTTATTATCTCCTTTTGGTGTGTTTACTCAGAAAGGTTCTGTAGATGAGTATGTAGAAATTGACGCTGAGACTGGATTTAGAACTCTTAACATTCCTAAGATAACAAAAGCTAGTGTAAGAAAAGAAATTGCTAAGGATGGTAGAACAAAGATAACACCTGAACTTTTAGAAGAAGCGTATCAAGCTAAGATAAGTGAAGCTGCTGCTGCTGTTATAGTAGAACTAGGAGGTACTCACCACTTTAACGGAGGTACTTCTAAATGGGAAAAGATGGACTTAGAAGAAATCATACATCCTGAGACACAACAAAATGCTTTTGATAGATGGCAAGAATTAACCACTCAAGTTAAACTACACCCAATAACCAATAACCCTTCTAAAACAGGTAAAACCTTAAAAGAGATGATTGTGTACGATGCTAGTCAAAAAGATTTTAAAATAAGAAAAGCACCTAAAGGATCAATACCTGCAAGATACAAAGAAGAGGACACAAGACCTGCTGATATTAGCACAATTTTTAAAGATTTTAGGGCGGCAGCTTTAGAGCAGTTAAAGAAAGAGTATCCGATCCTTGTGGAAGATGTAGAAGCTAGGAAAGATAAAGCGTTAGGACCGTTAAGTTTACCTCTCGATTTAGAAGATGAAACTTTAGAGGAAAGACGAAAATTAGAAAAGGCTTTACCTGGTACTGAGTTTCCTTTGGAGAGTTATAAGAAGACACAGCGTCCTTCTTTATTAGAAGAAAGATTACTACCTTTCAGGAACTAGCTTGAACTTTTACAACAAACAAATTAATAATAGATTACCATGAGTATTCAAACATTCGCAGATCACACAGGGGACAATTCAACTACCTCTTTTGCTTTTTCATTTCCTTATCTTGATGACTCTCATGTTGTAGTACAAGTAGATCAAGCGAGTGTATCAGGTGGTGCTTTTGATACTAAGGCATTGACCGATGATTACACCATACAAACTTCTCCTACCAGTGCTATTATATTTAACAGTGCTCCAGCGACAGGTGACAGGATAAGAATTAAAAGAGACAGTGCATCTAACACCGCCTTAGTAGACTTTGAGAACGGTAGTGTACTTACTGAAGTAGAACTAGACCGTGCTTACTTACACAACTTATATCTTAACGAAGAGATAGAAGAAGGTAGTGGTAAGAATGTAATGACTAAGAACATTAGCGGTAACTTTGAAGCTGACTTAGCTAAGATTGTTGACCTTGCTGATCCTACTCTTGCACAGGATGCTGCCACTAAGAACTATGTGGACACTAGAGGTTTACAAGACTTTGACGGAGCTAACACAACTTCAGATGTTAACCTTAACAGTAACAAGCTTACTAATGTAACAGACCCTGGTTCTAATCAAGATGCTGCCACTAAGAACTATGTGGATACACAAGATGCTCTACAAGTTACTAAGGCAGGGGATTCCATGTCAGGTGATTTGGCAATGGGTGGTAACGATATTACAGGTGTTAACAGTGTAAGAGATTTAATTGCACCAGCAGCAGGTAGTCACGCTACTAATAAAACTTATGTAGACGCAGGAGATGCTGACCAAGTTAACAAGACTGGTGATTCAATGACTGGTCCGTTAGCTATGGGGGACAATAAGATCACAGGTCTAGCTACTCCCACAGCAACTGCTGATGCCACTAACAAATCTTATGTTGATGCTGAGATAGCTACTACTCTAGCTACAGGTGTTGCAGGTGGTCCTATAGGCACAGCTAACATTGCTGATGATGCAGTTACTGCTGATAAGATAGCAAACACTGCTGTTACTCCAGGAGCTTACACTGCTACTAATTTAACAGTAGATGCACAAGGAAGGATTACAGCTGCTGCTAACGGTAGTGCTTCTCCTACTGCTGCTGAGGTTAAAACTCTTTACGAGAGCAACGCTGACACTAATGAATTTGATGATGCTGAACAAACTAAGCTTGCAGGTATTGCAGCTGGTGCAACGGTTAACTCTAGTGATGCTACTTTATTAGAAAGAACTAATCACGCAGGTACTCAAGCGGCTGCTACTATATCAGACTTTGATGCTGAAGTAGCTAATAACTCTGCTGTTACTGCTAACACAGCTAAGGTTACTAATGCTACACATACAGGTGATGTCACAGGTTCTACTTCTTTGACTATAGCTGACAACGCTGTTACAGCTGCTAAGATAAGTGCTACAGATACTACTTTTAATGTAGGAACTAATGTCGGAATAGGGGCAGTTGCTAGTGGTACTTTTAAATTAGATGTTACTGGAACAGGTAATAACGCTAACTTTCAAGCTAATAATGCTGGAGGTGCTTCGTCAATATTCGTGCGTAATAATAGTTCTACAGGTATTTCTGCTATTGTTCAGTTAATATCACAAACAGGAGGGACAAGTTATAGTAAATCTTTAAATATCGATCTATCTGCCACCAATAACTATTTATCAATGGTACATGGTGACGGAGATCAAATAGGTGTAAGGTTGCAAAATTCAAATGGTGGATCAGGTTCTGAAACAGGTTCTTGGTATCCTACATTTGATAATAAAACAGATTTAGGATTAGCTTCTAATAGATGGGGTACTGTATTTGCTGGGACTGGTGCTATCAATACTTCTGATAGAAATGAAAAGGAAGAGATAGAAGAGTTATCTGAAGCAGAGTTAAGAGTAGCACAAGCTTGTAAAGGTTTAGTAAGAAAGTTTAAATTCAAAGGTGGAGTAAGAAAACATATCGGTGTTATAGCACAGGATGTAAGAGATGCTTTCTCTGCTGAAGGATTAGATGCACATGAATATGGATTGTTTTGCTCGGATACTTGGACTGATGAAGACGGTAATACAGTTACTAGATTAGGTATTAGATACGAAGAACTCTTAGCTTTTATCATCTCAGCACTTTAACACACAATGACTGAACAACTCTCACACTTTCTTGATACTGCACTTGCTGTTATACTTGGTGTTATTGGTTGGATGATTAAAAAGCTGACTGATCGATTGGATAAAGACGAAGAACGATTAACAAAGATTGAAGTAGAACTTGCTACTCAACGAGAACGAGACACTGCTGTGGAGAATAGAATGAGTGGTCTTGAAACTACAGTTAAAGAAATTAACGGTAAACTAGATAGAATGATGGAGATGTTAATGAGAAAATGAAAAAAGGATTATACGCAAACATAAACAGAAGAAGAAAGCTAGGCATTAGTCGTAGCAAGAAGAAGTCAACTATATCACCTCAGTCCTACGCTAATATGAAGAGTGGGTTTAAAAAGAATGAAGCGTAAGTTAAGTATAAAGAAACCTAAAGGTAAGCGTTTTGTTAAAATAGTTGAAAACCCTAAGACAGGCAGAAAGAATCGCATAGGTTACGGTCAAGCAGGTAAGGCTAAAGATGGAGGCGATAGAATAAGACCTGGCACTGCAAAAGCAAACGCATACTGTAATAGGTCTAATAATATTGGAGGTGATTGGAGGAGTAATCCTAACAGCCCTAATAATTTGAGTCGTGATAAATGGAAGTGTAAAGGGAATAAATCAGTAGCTTAACCAATGCCTAGAGAAGAATAACATATTATGAAGACATTTGAAGAACTAGGTAACTTACAAGGATACATAGCAGATACATACCGTGCTGCCATCGATCAGATGCACGAGACAGGTGAGTACAATCCATCACTCCTGAACGGTGCTAGGCAACTTCTAAAGGATAACGAGATAGTTCTTACAGCAGGTAAAGACACTCCCATCAATGACTTGTTAAATGTAGTACTACCCTTTGAAGAAGACCAAGAGCTAAAAGCTAAAGTTAAGTAATTACCGTAACAACACCAAAGAGAGACACATAGAGTTGTGAGTAAATCTAAACTTCACCAACTCAAGGACTTCCGTAACTTCTTATACTTAGTTTGGAAGCACTTGAATCTACCTGATCCTACACCGTTACAGTACGACATTGCAGATTTCATGCAAGACGGTCCTAAACGATCTGTTATCATGGCATTCCGTGGAGTAGGTAAGTCCTGGATATGTTCTGCCTACGCTGTACATCAACTACTACTAGACCCAACAAAGAACATTCTAGTTGTATCTGCTTCTAAGAACCGTGCTGATGACTTCTCCACATTCACACTAAAGATCATACACGACATTCCTGTTCTTCAAGACTTAATCCCTAAGAACGATCAAAGGTTCTCTAAGATAGCTTTTGATGTTGGACCTGCTCCTGCTGCACACGCTCCCTCCGTTAAGTCACTAGGTATATCATCACAGCTAACAGGTTCTCGTGCTGATATAATCATTGCTGATGATATAGAAGTACCTAACAACTCTGCCACTCAAGGTATGAGAGATAAGCTAGATGAACAAGTAAAAGAGTTTGAAGCTATTATTAAGCCCTTAGACACCTCTAGGATTCTCTTTCTAGGGACACCCCAATGCGAGGATTCAATTTATAACAAACTTCGTGAGAGAGGCTATAACGCTCGTATATGGACATCTGAGTATCCATCTAATGATTTAGTGTTAAAGAACTACGACAATGATATAGCTCCCTTCTTACAAGATCAGATAACAGATGAGTCAGTAGGTACTACTACAGAACCTACAAGATTCTCTGACCTAGACCTAGAAGAGCGTAAGATGTCCTACGGTCGTACAGGGTATGCTTTACAGTTCATGCTCAATCCCAGGTTGTCTGATGCTGATAGATACCCATTAAAAATAAATGATCTGGTTATAACAGATATTGATACAGACCTAGCTCCTGAAAAAATCATTTGGTCCTCAGATAAAGATAACGAAAATAAAGACCTTCCCAATGTAGGACTAGGTGGAGACAGGTATCACAAACCTTCTAAGACTATAGGTGATATGATTCCATATACAGGTTCTGTTATGTCTATTGACCCTAGTGGTAGAGGTAAGGATGAAACAGGATATGCTGTTGTTAAGATGCTTAACGGTCAACTCTTTGTTCCTCAAGCTGGTGGTCTAAAAGGTGGTTATGATGATCAAACCCTTAAACTACTAGTTAACATAGCAAAGGATAACAAAGTAAATAAGATCATTATAGAGTCTAACTTTGGAGATGGTATGTTCCAGGAACTACTTAAACCTATCCTATTCACTATGTACCCTTGTTCTGTTGAAGAAGTAAGACACAGTAAACAAAAAGAACTTAGAATCATTGATGTACTAGAACCTGTTCTTAATCAACATAAACTTATCGTAGACCCTTCTGTAGTTCAACACGACTATAAGAGTGCTCAAAGCTATCCTGTAGAATCACAAGCTAAGTATATGTTAATGTATCAACTATCAAGGATAACAAAAGATAAAGGTAGTCTTATACATGATGATAGATTAGATGCTCTAAGTATAGCTGTTAACTACTGGGTAGAACAAATGAATCAGGATGTAGATAATAACATTAACTTTAGAAAACAAAAACTCCTAGATGAAGAGTTAACAAAGTTTACTGATTCATTCTATAAGAGAACTGTTACAGGTTCTAAATCATTACTCTGGTCGTAGCTAACGCTACTCCTTCTATTAACAAATCTTTACCTCTTTGTATATCTTATAAGGTGCTCCGATAGTTAGTACAAATACATAACTACTAAAGTACTTATTGTTGTTATAATGAATAGTTCTAGAAGAAATATGAACATACCTATCCTTAAAAGAGTTTTAAATAAAGATTGTTTATGACAAGGTCATTGTTTAAAGTTAAAATATTAACAACAATATTACCCATGATAACTTATTTATTAGTTCTTAGTTATTCTATGATCGAAAGCAGATACTTCGTTCTTCTCCTTTCTCCTTTTAAAGCTATGTCATAGAAATCTATAACAACCTATTAATAGGATTATAACGAATATTTGAAAATGTAAAGCCTTAAATTTATGACAACTTCATATGTAGATCAGATCGACCTGTTTAACAACGACTTACAGAACTTAATTTATCGGTATAAAAGTGAGTACGACTTACACGATGAAACACTTATAGGATGTATCGAGGCTTCCAAGTTAGCGGTTATGGATTCGTTAACTATAGACTTTGGAAGTGAAATAGACCTAGATGACGAAGAAGATGATGAAGATAAGTTTTAATTTTTGGTAGAAAAATCTGAAGGGGTTACGCTATATACGCTGTCGTAAAAACTCCCCGATACCTACCCTAAAAAATAGCTGTGGGTAGGGTATATTTTATGTTATTTATGCAAATATATTCCTTTTCTAGATATTTGTCGCAAATTAAAAGATTGCTTGTCAGTATGCGTCAAATCGTTGGACATAATGCA
>Ga0181399_1000654_pt1 | contig 12647 bp, 18 predicted proteins | sample 22SPOviralmetaG_FD_130128 | JGI IMG/M metagenome (GOLD analysis project Ga0181399, IMG submission 130128) | Marine viral communities from the oligotrophic San Pedro Time Series (SPOT) site, San Pedro Channel, CA, USA - 22 SPOT_SRF_2011-05-21 | ecosystem: Environmental > Aquatic > Marine > Strait...
CCACCTTTTGATGTATAAATTCCATTTACAAATGACAACTGATAAAACTCACCCTCAGGGGCAAGTGATACAATATATTCCCAACGTTCATTTGGTGCTTCATATTTATGATCTGTATCATTTATAATCATTTTGACATATTGTTGAAATGTTTTAATAGGAATAATTTGTGAATTTAATTTAACCTTAACATCTTTATTTGTAACAGCGGCAATATCATATGTTCGTCTTTTAAATAAATTAATCATATCTTCTGTTAATCCATTTTCTAGTCCTAATCTTTTATAATCAGGTTTAAATGATACTTTTGTATATGGTTTTGTTTTACATTTTGTAATTTTTGGTTTATCAATAATATCTAAATTATTATGAAATTCCTGACTATATTTTAATCCACGCATATGATCAACTGTTTCAACTTTCCCCCATGTCGACCAAATAAATACTAATTTAATGCCAAAACCATTCTTTCCTCCAACAATTTTCTTTTCAGTTTTATTATAATTAGTTGAAGTTCTTAAATGAGCAAAAATCAATTCTGGAATCCAAATATTATATTCAGGATGTTCGGCAATATCAATACCATTACCATCATTTGTCATAGTAATAACACCATCACCATCAATTGAAACATCGATATAAGTTAATGGGTGAATATTATCTTCTTTATTTTTAACAGCTTGTTCCATTCTAACAGATTGATCTCTACAATTTACAATTGCTTCATCAAATAATTTATATAATCCGGCAATATATGTAATATTCTTTTTAACAATATTGTTAGAATGATAAATAAATTCATCAGCATCAACTTTTTCTACAGATCCAACATATGTGTCAGGATTATCTAAAATATGTTCCTTATCATTTTTTTTCTGATACTTGTTCAAATCAGTAGATGCCATGTGTAATGTTTTTATGTTTCTATCTTTAAATAATTTATTTTCAATTTTAAAGTAAAATACCTAAAATAAATATTTAATAAATAATTTATTTTAAATTAAATTTTTAGTGTTTACGGGTTTTTTTACCACCCATAAATTTTTTAATTCTTTTTAAAGCCGCGATTCTTCTGGTAGCAAGCATGCTTTTAGTTCCAACGCCTCCTTTTTTACCTTTAGTTTTGCCTTTTTTACCTTTACCTTTTCCTCTTCTACGTGTTAAAGCCATTATATATTATTTATATATTTTATTTTTAGTTTTTTCTAGATTTTTTGCCTTTTCTAGATTTATTCGCTTTTTTAGCTTTTCTAGATTTTTTCATTGAGGTTCCTTGTTTAACAGCACCAAATTTACCTTTTTTGGTAAAGTAACCATATTTTTGTAAACGTTTTTCTTTTTTGGCTGTTTCGTGTTTTCTTTTTGATACAATGCGACCGTGTTTATTCATGTATAAGTGGTCTTTTTTAAGATTACCAGCTGTTTTGTAGGCAGTTCCGTGCCATACTTGAGCGCGTGAACCAATTAACATGTCATATACTTTACCACCGATGTGGTATTTGTTGTCAGATCCTTTCATGTGTTTTTTAACCATTTATATTTTATATTGAGATAATTTCCTAAACATAAAATTATTATATTTTTTTTCTTAGAATCTATTTCTTATGGGGGCACCACTTCCACCAGGAAATCCAGCATATCTTCCATAAACATTTAAATTATTTTTAACAAAAATAGTTTTACCATTTATTGGACCAAAAATAGTATTATTTATACGAGACGCACAAAGACGTTCTTTATTTAAATGATTTCCGTCAAGTAAAAATGACCCAGCAGTCCATGAACGGCGAATACCATTACCGTGTAATATTTTAGGTGGACATTTTCCACACTTATCTAAAGATGCTGAATATTGTCTAGCTTTTAAATTTATCGTGTATGCAATATCAGTTGCCACCATTTAATTATGTATATATTATTTTAATATAAAATATTAAATATATGGTAAATATCTAATCACATTATTATCGTAAGCAGTAACTTTGAAGGCATCATTATAACCTTCAACATATACAGTATCGCCATTATAGATATTGTCGCATCCTTGTTCACTCATACATCTTCTATTTTTAAAAGTAATAGGTAACTTTATCATATTATTACTTTCTGAAAGTGTATAAAAATTCCATCTATCTCTATTTGTTATTAAAGGTTTCCCCATTAATGGTAATATTGTTTCTTTTCCACCTATTCTAGTTAAAATTCCTATTTGGCGATAATTAGTATCAACTGATTGAGTTTGAATATTAATAGGAACTTTATTTGGAGAATTAGTATAATCCATTTGAAAAATGCGATCATCTCTCACGGGTGGTTGATAAGGATTCATTAAAACATCATTGCTAATATTTGAAAATGAAAAGGAGGGTCTTGGAAATAGTCCGGTTAAATTAGATAAATTAGGAAATAAAGATTGGTTTGAACTATTAGTATTTTCTCTGTTAATATCTATATTGTAATTGATATTTTGATCATTATTTTTTCTATTATTTGAATTATTATTTATAAAATAAAAAAGGAAAAAGACAGTTAAAATGGAAAGAATTACTAAAGTAACTGTCATATTTTCAATACATATTACACCAGGTGGGCATTTTCCGGCCATATATATTTATATAATAAAATATAATTATATAATATATAATGGTTAATGTTCCTCAAAGATATATACCAAAGCATTTATCAAAGAGAGATAAAAATAGATTAAAAAAAGAATTATTAAAATCAAGAAAATTATATAAAAAAGGCAAATATCATACAAGAAAGAAAGTAAAAAGTTTCAAATTTAAAAAATCAAATCATGTTTTAAATGCTCAAAGAATATATAAAATTAAAAGTATAAAACCATCTAAAGATTTAGTTAAAAAAACAAAATGTTCCATGAAAACATTAAAAAAAATAGCAAATAAAGGGAGAGGGGCTTACTATTCATCTGGTTCACGCCCCAATCAAACAGCAGAATCATGGGCTAGGGCTCGTTTAGCTAGTGCCATAACTGGTGGCAAAGCATCAGCAGTCGATATAAATTTATTGAGAGAAGGTTGTAGTAAAAATAGCAAGGCTTTAAAAATGGCTACAAAAACATTAAAAAAAGTGGGTTCCAGATATGGTAGTAGAAAAGTTAAGCAAGTAAGATTAAAAGGTGGTGAGAGAATAAAAGTTTTGAAATGTTCTATTGAGAGATTAATAGATAATAATTATAAATTAATAGCTGGAAGAAGAAAATATATTACAAAATTTTTTAATTTTAATTCATTAGAAAATAATAAAGAATTTGAGCATATTATAAATAATTTACAACTGCCAAGTTTATGTATACAAATAGCAAGAATGGAAGATATGTTTTTAAAATTATCAAAACAAATAATTTGTAAAATAAAATCAACAAATAATTGCTTATTCTCTCAACAAATGTTTGAAAAATTACAAAAAATAAATAATACTTTGAGAGAAAAATTAAAAGTTGATATTAATTATAATCAAATTATTATTAATGACATTCTCTCATGTAATATAAGTAATTTAATTATTTTTGATAAATATAATTGTTAAGCTAAATAATTTACGAACAAACATTCTAGTTTATTAAAATAAGAAAATAAAAAAGTATTTATTCTATTTATTATTAAAATAAATTAATAATAAATGTATAATTTTATTAATCTTTCATAAGTATTTAAAAAATACGCATAATAGATAATTATATGTCAAATAAAGAAAATAATATATTAACAATTCAAACAGTTCAAATTGCTCCTTTTAGAACTTTAATGACAGCATTAAAGGATATATTATTAGAAACTAATATTACTTTTCAAAGTAATGGGATAAAAATTGTTAATATGGATAGAACACATACAATTCTAGCTCATTTATTTTTAGATGCTAAAAACTTTGAATTATTTGAATGTAAAAGTGAGAAAATAGTTATAGGTGTTAATATGTTTCATTTATTCAAATTAATTAATACTATAGATAACGATGATACTTTAACAATTTACATTGAAAACAGTGATTATAGCGATGGTATTGTTCATTACCTTGGTTTAAAATTTGAAAATGGCGATATTAAACAATGTAAAACACAAAAATTAAGATTAATTGAACCCGATCAAGAAGAATTAGAGTTGCCAGAAGTAAAATTCGCTTCTATATTGAATTTACCATCAAGTGATTTTCAAAAAATAATTCGTGATTTATCATGTATTTCGGATAAAATAGAAATAAATTCGGTTGGTTCAGAATTAATCTTTAGATGTCAAGGGCAATTTGCCAGTGCTGAAATATGTAGAACAGAATCAGATGGAGTTATGGAATTTATCCAAAAACAAGATAACAGTAAAATTATTCAAGGAGAATTTTCATTGAAGAATTTAGGTTATTTTATTAAATGTACTAATTTATGTAGTCAAATAGAAATATATTTAGAAAATGATCTACCATTAGTTGTAAAATATAATGTAGCATCTCTTGGAGAAATTAAATTATGTTTGTCGCCTTTACCAAAATAATTAAATATGTTTTTTAAAAAAACATTCATTTGGAAATAATCCATCAATATTTTTAATAATATTAGGATCTGTATTATCACAATTAGAAATCCAAATTTTGATTATACAAAAATTCTTTTTTGGAGATATAGTTATACCATTGATGTTATTATTAAAAGAATCATTTTCTGTTAATGTTTCACCCATTAATGAATATGATAAATCTTTCCAAATTTGAGCAACAAATTTATTATTAATTTTATATGAAAAACATCCACCATTACGATTATGTTCATCTTCCCATACGGGTGTTATACCTTCTTTCATTATAAATAACATACAGTATTTAATTATATTTTCTGGCAAATTTTCATATAAAGTTAATATAGACTCAACTGTATTAAAATTAGTTATATTTTTATAACTATTTAAACTCCAATCAGTCTCATTAGGTAAATGAGACCAAAGAGTCCATTTGTTTTTTAGGTAATGTAAATTATCAATACTTTTTGCCATCAATATAATATAAATTATGATAATATTATTTATATTATTTTATAAATAATATTAGAATTATATAATATCAAAATTATTTTTTTTTAGAATAATATAATTATTATTATAAATTTGATGTTTATTCATTAAATTATCATAAAGCTCAATATACATTGATGAATCGTAATCAATATTTAAAAATTTTTTACAAAACCATTCCATAAAAACTTTATCAAATAATTTATTATTTTCTACATAAAAGTAATTATTTTTATTTTTTATAATATTTGTTATATCATAATCTTTATTATTATAAAAAAGTTTTACTAATATGAATTTATATTCAGTAAGTTGCGGTTGATAATTTGATAGAAATATTTTTTTATTTATATTATTAAAATAAGTTTTTGTAAATAAATTATATGTTAGTAAATCATCTAATAAATATTTGTAAATTATAAAATCATAATCAAAAATTACATTATTATTATCAAATTCTATGTAACTTTTTACATAAATTAAATTTTGTATTTTTTTATTTTTTTTAAATTTATTATATAATCTATTTGATTAAAATAGAATATATGTATTTAATTTTATAAGTAAATAATATATATTATTTAATAATATGATTTCTTTATTCATATTATTATAAATGTCTTTTATTTTTAAATTATAAATTTTTTAATTATGTTCCTCATAATATTCTTCTGATCTTCTATCAGTATTATTTCTAATTTCTCTATAATTTTCATCATTATAAACATCATAATTATCATCATTATGATAATCATTATCATAATTATTATAGTTGTTATTATATTCATATTCTTTTTTGTGATGTTTTTTATGATGTTTTTTATGATGTTTTTTATCATTATTTTTATCAACTTCTTCATAATAATTATTTAATAATTCACCATCATCGCTATTATATGAAGATGGTTGTCTTTCTGGTTCATAATATTTTACTTCATAATCTCCTACTCTACCTCTTGATGGCGTTAATCCAAAAGTAAATAATAATATAGATGTTATTAATGTCATAAAAATAAACGGAACAAACACTATCATCCAAGATACAACTCCTAAACCTTTTTCACATAAAATATTTAAAAGTATTGTAAAAACAATCATTACTATAAATTTAAGAAATGCTGTATTATATAATTCTTTAAAAATATCTATTATTATTTGCATTAAAGAAAAAACTAAATATATTAACGCTGGACCACATAAATTATTAATTAACATATAATATATTAAAAGAATAAATAATTAATCAAAAATAGCTACTCCATTTTTATCAAAAAATCCTACTTTATCACCAATATCTTCATCTTCTAAACATTGGTAAATAGTTCCATTTTTTTCACTATCCGTGTAATAATTTTTTCCTTGAATTTCAACTAAAAAAACTTCTTCTTCTTCACCTTCCTCTTCTTCTTCACTTTCTTCCTTCTCCTCTTCACCTTCATCTTCCTCTTCCTCTTCACCTTCATCTTCCTGTTCCTCTTCACCTTCATCTTCCTCTTCCTCTTCACCTTCATCTTCTTCTTCACCTTCATCTTCTTCTTCACCTTCATCTTCTTCTTCACCTTCATCTTCCTCTTGATGTTCCTCTTCTTCTTCGCCTTCATCTTTACCTTCCTCTTCGTCTTCTAGTTCTGTTTCTCCCTCCTTGCCTTGACTTTCTTGATGTTTGGGTTTTTCCTGTTCAATTTTAGTTTTTTCTTCTTCTTCAGATTCACTTTCTTCTTCCTCACTTTCTTCATCATGTTCTTCATTTTTATTTTTTTTATCTTCTTGACTATTATTAATAATAATATTATCAGGATTTTTTACAGAATCAATATTATTATTACTTTCTAATATTTCATAATCACTAATACATAATTCAAGTTCTTTAGAATCTTCAGGTAAAGTAATATTATTTTGTAATTTATTTTTTAGTTGTGAATTTTCAATAATTAATTTTTTATTGTATTCTTCAAGTAATTTATATTCAGGCATAGATTTTAAAATTTCATTAATAATATTATTTTTCATATGAATATTATCCACAACATTCAATAAAGGTTCCATTTCTTTTTTAAAATTATCACACCATTTATCGATAACATTTGAAAAAATTGTATGAATACTTTCGCTACTATTCATATGTTTATTTATATTAATTATATCTATTTAATATCATTTAAAAAATATTATAAATAGTAATATAATGATAAACGAAAAACTATTTGAAGAAATGGCGTTAATGGTAACACGTCAAACAGAATTATCTTTAGAAAAAGCTAAGGAAAAATTGAAAGATAATAAATATGATTATATGACTGTTATTAAAAATGAAATGGGAATACAAAAAAAGAATGATAAAGATTCTAGAACAATAAATCAAAAAATCTATAAAGAAATAAGAACATTAATGGATGATGGTTGTAAAAGTTATAGAGCCAAACAAGAGTATGAAAAGAAAAAACAAGAATATATAGAAAAAATGCAAAATCAAATAAATGATATGAAAAATAAAAAATTAGAAAATATTGAAGAAAAAGATGAACCAGAGATAGATGAAGTTAAATAGTAGATTTAACATAAAATAAAATAATTTATTTTATTTTTATTAAATTATTTTAAATTGAAATTTTCGCTCAAAATATTGCTTTTTGAAATAGTAGTATTTTTTTTCATGATGGAATTACTTTGTAACCCTTTATTTAAATAATTATTATCATTATTTTCATCATATAATTCTGGTAATATTCTAGTTAATGGCTTATCTACAATTAAAAGCAATCTTTCATTTTTTAATAATTTTCTATATTCTTGAATTGTTAGATTACCGTAAAATTTCTCTAATGTATAATAAGGATTAGGAGCAGGTTTAATATTTTTATTATAATTATATATTTTACAATAAATATTATTTAATAACTGATATCTTTCAAAACGTGATGCATTATCAATATCTTTATCATTCATAAGAAAAGCACAAGCACATTCCGGGCTACAAAAACATCCATATACATTATATGAATTATTTAATTCATATTTTGGAATATATATAGGTGTATTATCAAAATCATATGTACACCAAAAACATGCAGATTTTTTATCGCAAACATTATTTGTATGTAAATTATATGATAAAGCTTCTATTTTTTCATGAATGCTTTTAGTATTATCGGAAGTATTTTTATCATTATTTAATTCGATATTGTCATCTATATTATAATTATTAGAATATGTAATATTTTGCTTTTTATTTATTACTTCATAATTTAAATCTCCAATTTTAGTTTCATTGAACTGAAAATGTTGAATATTTTCATCATAATTTTTATTATTAATATCGCTCATACTACATTTTAAATGTAAAATAATATTATTTTTTTCATTAATAAGTGAGTTATTATTATTAATTTTTGGAAATATTTTTCCGCCTCTAGGTTTTCGCCCTCTCTTTTTTGGTTGTTTAATTTCATTATCTTCTTCCGATTTTTCTAACTCTAAATTTTTCATTAATTCAAGCTCTTTTTTTGATTTTCTTCCACGTTTCTTTTTTTCAGGTAAAGGATTAGAATCCATTTTTAATTAAATAAAAAAAAATTAATTTAAATACTTTTAATAAATGTTTTAACTGTAATTATAAGAATTTATCTTGAATTATAACATTTTCTACATAATGGTATATAATTTTCAACTCCAATAACCTCTTGATTTTTTTCATTTGTAATTCTAAAAGTAAATAGTGAAGGCATACTACAATCATTACATATTCCTTTTAGTTTAACAATATAGTCAGAATATGGAATAAGGTCCCACATATCACCAAATTTTTCTCTCTTAAAATCTGAGTCCAACCCACAAATAACAACATTTTTATTATATTTTTCAACTAAATTAATAATACATTGTTTTAAATCAGGAAAGAATTGCGCTTCATTTATAAAAATATGTGTTCTTTTTGAAAAATCATTATCTTCAAATATTTCTGATAATGTTTCTATATTAATAGAGGGGATTTGATTAGAATTATGAGAAATAATTTTATTATCTCCATAGCGAGTATCTTTGTAGTAATTAAATGCTACAATGTTTTCTTGGTCTACTTGTTCTTTACATGTATTATATTTCTCGATAAGTAATTCTGTTTTGCCTGAAAACATAGGTCCCATAATTATTTCAAGTGTTCCCATAGTTTATTATAAAAATAATGTTAAATTTTTAATTAAATTTAAAATCAATTTAAATTTAATTTGAATAATAATTTTAAATGATAAATAATAAAAATAATATTCCATGGGTAGAAAAATATAGACCAGATAATTTTGATGATATTGTTCTAGATAATTATAATAAGGAAATATTTGAAAATATGTTAAAAAATAATTATATACCAAATCTTCTTTTATATGGTCCTCCTGGTTCTGGAAAAACAACTACTATTATTAATTTAATAAATAAATATCAAGAAAATAATAATGAAGTTAATAAAAGTCTAATAGTACATTTGAATGCTTCAGATGAGAGAGGAATAGATATTATAAGAAATCAAATAAATAATTTTGTTAATAGTAATTGTCTTTTTATAAAAGGTTTGCGATTTGTAATATTAGATGAAGTAGATTATATGACAAAAAACGCACAACAAGCATTAAAATATTTGTTAGAAGACAATAAAAACAATATTAGATTTTGTTTAATTTGTAATTATATAAGTAAAATAGACTCTGCTCTACAATCATTATTTATAAGAATAAAATTTAATGAATTACCAAAAAAAGATATAATATATATGTTAAATAATATAAAAAATAATGAGAAATTAGATTGTAATAATAGCACTTTTGAAAAACTATATAATTACTATAAATCCGATGTTAGAAGTATGATAAATCACCTTCAATCAAAAAAAAATGATAAGATATTAAATAATAAAAATTATGAAAATATAACAAACTATGCAAAAAGTAATAATTTAAATAATTTTATAAAATACTTAAATGGTATAAGTAACAATTATAATATTGATAAAAAAAATATTATAAAAAATTACTCTTCCTATATAATTTTTGATTTTAAAGATAATATTATAGAATACATAGATAAGTTCAAATTTATTATACATAATTTAGATATTAATATTAATTATATAATATCATATTTATATTTAATTATCAATAAATACTTGTAAATTTTCATAACTTTTAATTCTAGATTCCAATCTAAATTTCCATTCTGAAGGAGGAGAAAATTTGCTAGGGTTAAAAGTGTTGAAATCTAATAAATACTCGTCAGTATATTCGCCTTCTGTTTGTTTTTTCTCATTATTTTTTTTAACTATTTTAATAGGAAGAGATTTTGGTATAACAGTTTCTTTATATTCATTTGAATAATTATTCATTTTAAAATATAATTAGAAAATAATTGAAATATAATTAAAAATAAAAAATTAATTATATAAAATGGACGAAGTTTTGGAAGAAGAATGGGAAAAATTTTTATTGAATGATAATATTAATATAGCCAATAATAGTGTTATGGATAATAAAAAAGAGATTCCTAAATCTAGTGAATTGTATATATCAACAAAAACAAAAATATCCTATTTATCTATTCCAATAAATCTTCATGAAATATTTTGGAAAATTCCATTAATAGATTATAATATTCCTAAAGTTGGAATTATCAAAAAGCAGATGAAGTTTAATTTTACAAATAAAGAAGATATAAATATTGTTGAAAAAAAATTAGAAAAATTAAAATACGTTGAACAAAATATTATAACACAAATTATGAATCCAGAAGGTAGAATAAAGTTCAAAGATATTCGTAAAATAAGTATTGGATTATGTAAAAAAGATATTGTAAGTTATAGAACAAAAAAGAAAAGTGCATTTTATAATTGTTTTGTTTTAATAATGAGACTTTTATATAATGATATTTTTAGAGAGATACATATTAAAGTATTTAATACTGGAAAATTAGAAATTCCTGGAATTCAAAATGATGAATTATTAATAATTGTGTTAGATAATTTAATAAAAATATTGAAACCTTTTGTTAATGAAGGTGATATACATTATTTAAAAGAAAAAACAGAAACAGTTCTTATTAATTCTAATTTCAATTGTGGATATTACATAAATAGAGAGAAATTATTTGATATTTTAAAATATAAATATAAAATAAATAGTTCTTTTGACCCATGTTCATATCCAGGTATTCAATGTGAATTTTATTATGATATAGAAAAAGATAATAATACCGGTCGACAAATTAATAATATAGATATTACAAATAATTCAGATAATATTTTTAAATTTCATTTATGATATTTCGTACAGGAAGTGTTTTAATTGTTGGTAAATGTGATGAACATATTCTATATAACATTTATAATTTTATTAAAAAAATATTAGAAGATGAATATTTAGACATAGTTACAAATAATATCGATACAGAAAGTGTAGTAAAAAAAAAGAAACAAGTTAGAAAAAAAATAATTTATGTCAATCAATAACTTAGAAAACATTTAAAAATACAATTGCAATTATTTATTATTTTAATTTTATTTATGTGATAATCTAAATAAAATTAAAGACTATTTTTTCTCCCTTTTGTTAGTTTTTTTCTTTTATTGGTTTTTCTTTTTTTGGTGTAAATTTTTTTTAATGCTCCTCCTTTTGCTACAATATTACTTACATTATTAATTATATATTCTTTTATAAATTCTAAATTTTTATCACCAGCTACTTTATTTAAAAAATTTGTTAATAGTTCTACTGGCCGGTCATCTACTAAAAAAAAACTAAGATGCATATCTGCTATTTCTGCTTTTTTTTTATCAGATTCAGAAATTGGTTGAACATAATTTGATTTTTTAGACTCAAATAACATTTTTTCAAAATTTATCGCGTGATGATTTATATCTAGAAGGTGTTTATAATCTTTTATAGCCTGAGTATCATATTTTAAATCATAAAGAGATTTTCTTAAATTTCTTATTTTTTGAACAGTATCATATAATCCGTCTGATTTCTCAGCAAATGAAGTATAATTTTGGTAAGATTTTTTTTCTGTGTCTAGTATTTTGTTTCTTCCCTTTTCCAATTCCTTTTTTAATGATTCATTTATAAATTTAAGTATTGAATTAAAATCTATAACTCTAATTAGAAATTGTGTTTCTAGTTTGTCATTAATGTGTTGGTGTTGTGTTTTTTTACCAAAATTGGAGATTGCATAATCATTTATTACAGATATAATATCTTTATTTAATTTTGGTATTCTAAAGTTTCGTTTATAATAATTATTTAGAAGAAAAATTTTTAAATTTTCTGCATTAGTATTTAAATTGAATGTTTTTTCATTCATATTATTATGTTATATTTTTTTTTAATTTTTTTAATTATGGTTTGAAGATTTAGTATAAAATTTTCACTATTAGTACTATGTTTATTTAAAATAATTTCTACTGTTTCTATTTTGTATTGTAAATTGATATCAATATTATTTATGAATAAAACTTCTATTAACTTTTTTAATATAGGTAATATTTTATTTTGAATATTTTTATAAATATTTTCATCATTTATATTAATAAAATCATCAATAATTTTTTTAGCTAATAATATATAATTATTAATATTATCTAAA
>Ga0181399_1000657_pt1 | contig 12626 bp, 20 predicted proteins | sample 22SPOviralmetaG_FD_130128 | JGI IMG/M metagenome (GOLD analysis project Ga0181399, IMG submission 130128) | Marine viral communities from the oligotrophic San Pedro Time Series (SPOT) site, San Pedro Channel, CA, USA - 22 SPOT_SRF_2011-05-21 | ecosystem: Environmental > Aquatic > Marine > Strait...
ATCGGACAGTCTGGCGATAGCCAAGACCGTGGGGTACATGTTGTACCTGAAACTCCGGGACAGGTTCACTCAGACTGGTGTGCCTGCCACGGAGCACAACGACATAATCACGGAGCTTCACAACGTGTACTGCATCAACAAGCTGCTGGGTGGAAACACTCCTGTGACGTTCGTGACTGACCCGGACTGGCCCATGGGATACCTGCTTGTGGACCAGCCTGGGTTGGACTAGTTCCGTACTGTCCTGTATAGGGAGGGAATGGTGGTGGTTTGAGTGGGTGTTTTTGATGTGATTATGTTGTGAATGAATGATGAAAAGAGCAACTTTTCAGATGTGGTGGTGGAATAGGTTGATTGTGTAAAGGTGTGGGAGTGGATAGGTTTAAAAAACCACAAAATATCCACCTATCCCACCTCAACATCCCCTCAAAATAAAAGTTGGGCTTCAGGTGAAAATTGAATATAATGAAGTTATGTTAAATAGGGGAGGGTAGATATAAAAGACAGCTCCAAATTCAGGGAAAAGAATTGAGTTTTTTGTTGTCCTATAATATTACAGATATGGGGAGAACCGTTTCCATATAATAAAAAAAACACCATCTCAAAAGTTGTGCTTTTTGAGTGCTCATCATATAATTAGAGATGGAAAAAGATATTAGTTATGAAGAATTTGAAGAATTTATTGAGAGATATTTTCTTCAATCTGTAAAAGAGATGAAAGATTATAATGATGAACAGAATGATGTAGAATCTGTTGACCAATATAAATCTACTATTGATGAGGGAATGATGGATAATGTATCCCAAATTATTGATGGTATTGATGATAGAAAGATAGAGAAGATAATATTATGAAGATTAAATTTGAAGTAGAATTGGAATATGGAGAAGATGAAGAGAAGGAATTTGGATCTGTTGAAGCTTTTATAGAAGAGATGATAGATCAATATTCATCTGATTTTAATGATGTGGATATGTGGGAGACTGAATAAAGTTGCTTGATCAACAGAAAAAGCTTATAATTAAATTATGGAAAAATTAAAAGAATTGATCAAACAAATGGAAAGTGAAATGAAAGCTGATCTGATTGCAGATGGTGATTATGATGCAGCAGGTGAGAATGGTACAGATGATGAAGGCATCAGAATTGCTGTTTATGAGGATTTGAAGGATAGCCTCAACTACCTCTTCAGTGATGTGATTTATTAAGTTGCTCATTAGAAGAAGATTTGTTATAATTGCATTATGGATCATTTGAAAGAATTAGTTAAAGGAGCTATTGAGTTCCAAAAAGAAATGTTTGATTGTTCTGATCAATCTGAAGAGGAGACTTTTGAGATGGTGATGGAGAATGTGGTGAGTATGGTGGAGGATTACTCATATTATGATTATGGGAAAGCAGAAGATAATGAATAAATTGAAGATCAGACAACAAATACTATTCACTAAAGCCCGCCCACACAAGCGCCTGAACAAAATACTGCCGCGCAAGCAGAAACACAAAAGTTGCGCTTTCAGTTGCGCCACGGTATAATCAACGTATGACAAGAAGACAAGCACTGGAACACATGATCTGGCAAGAGGAGAACAAGCAATTGTGGACTCCGTCGCTATTCAACCTGAAACGACTCAACAAGCTCAAACGGGAACTCGCCGCACTTGACCACAAATAAGTTGCGCTACAGCAAGAAACCCACGATAATACAATTATGAACTATGATATACTACTACTATTACCTACTATGGCTGTTCCGGTCATGTTGCTCGTCGATCTCCACAAGCACTTCAAGTGTGACAAATTGTTCAAGGACGTGTCCAAACAAGATCAGTAGTGTCAGCCAAAGATCAGATCATCATGCACACACGCTGCATACGCCAGCAGATCATTCACCATCATTACAAACGCATCATGTTTCACATCAGAGGCATCATTCGAGCCATCAAACAACTATGAACATCACATCACCACAAGACATCACCACACGATCACAATGGCATGCCTGGTTCGTTCAGAAACGTCAGAGACTGTTGACCAGGTTGGAACAAGCGCAACAAGCGGAACGCAACTGGCCCAGCACCAGACGTGGATGTGACATCATGAGGATACAGAACGAGATACACGCGCTAAACACAAGTTGCGCTACAGCACAAAACACGCCATAATATAAAGACAATCAGATAACAACAACACAAAGGAAAACATGTACACCATACTAAGAGGCAAAACACCAGTGATCGACTGTGACGATCTACAATCAGCCATTCGATTCGTTCAGAGTCTGGAGAGTGGAATCAATCGACTCAACAATCATTCACCATACACCATCGTGAGAGCAGAGGATGTGGCACGTCCAGGAGTCAAGGTTGGAGCACCAGACTTCATGCAGACTGAAACCAACTGAAGAATAGTTAGAGTCAGTTCCATTTGCCCACCTTATCAAGAATCTTAAGTTGCGCATCACAAGTACCGAGCATATAATAAGAACATCAACGGCAATCAAGCCACACAACACACACAAGATCAAAACAGTTATGAAAAAGAACAGAAAAGCAAAACAATTTTACTCACTAGTCAACAAAGCAGGCAAGCAGGTCAACATCGACCTGAACAACTACAAAGTGACTTGCACCAGCACCGGCAACAGCAAGAGCTTCTATCACAAATATCTCTACAACATGATCGTGACCAAATTCCAGAGCAACATCGACCTGTTCAGAGAGACATATGTGAGCAGAGAGGCTGGTCCTAGCCGGAACGATCGTAAGGTGCAACAGATCCAGGACAGGATCGATCGTTACTTCAAACAGATCAGCAACCTCAAAGGAGAGCTAGCAGAGATCCAAAGCGGCACTGAAGCCTTTCCAGCCGCCTAACACTTTTCCATAACTGATCCTTGACGGGGGTTCCGGAGACGGGCCCCCGTTTCTGATTTGTGACCCGGGCTCTGAGAGCCAACCCGCTCTGTAGAACCAGGGCGTGCGAGAAACGATATATGGACAGCAGCACACACGTTAACGGGTGAACCCATGCTCCAAATTTTTTTCGCAAATTCCGAACCGTTTTCCCATATGGCCTTTTGTGTGACTGGTGATTAAGTACTCACATGATCAAACCGGAACAGATGAAGCGTGTGTTGTTGTACGTGCTGGTGGTGACATGTCTGGTGACGTACTGGACGTTGGTGTTGTCAGCATGCAGCATGAATCGGACTCTCAAACCAAAGCCTGCGAAGCAGCAAAGCATGATCACAACACAAGCCATACCAGTGGATCAGGTGGATCTGGACGGGGACGGGCAAATCAGCATCTCAGAACAACACAACCTCACCTCACACACACCTGGGGTGATCCCCGTGTTCTTGTGTGTGGCAGGTGCCACCGTGTGTGTCACCGGACTGTGCGCCTGGTGGTGCCGACGAGCTCGTGAAGAGCCACCTGAACAGTCACCGGACATCACACCATCTGACACTCTGATACAAGAGACACAACGTCCCACGCGACACTCCTCGAAATCTGGTGATGGTGATTGGTTGGACTCTGAACAAGACTTCGACGGGGTGCAGCGATGATCAACGGTTCCGTGACAATTCCGGGACCAAGGAGCGGCGGGAGCCTGCGGCTCAAAATTTTTAGCGCCTGCGGCGCTGTCTGTAACATATGAAATTGACCGAACGACACGTAAGCAAGATAAACAAGTTGTATGACGATCTAGACGATCTGACACAAGAGAACAAGCGATTGCGGCAGGAGCTACATGATTGCAGTAAACGAGTGGAACTGTTCGTGGAACAACAAGCGGCAGAGGCTGGTGTGACAGGCACCATAGGAGAGGCGTGTCTGGTGGCGGTGCGGCCAATAACCAATCACCTGGAGACACAAGCGAGACAGTTGTGTGAGCAAATAGACAGATTGGACATGGTGCATCTGGACAACCGGTTGTCTCGAGTGGAGCAGCAGACCAGGCCATGGTGGTCATGTTTGTTGTCGATTTTCAAAAAGCGAGCCATAAATACACATAATGAAACCAGAAGAGATATCTAAAATCAACACACTGTACGAGCGAATAGATTCGTTGGAACAACAAGTCAAGCAACTAACACAGCACAACTCAGAGCTGGTGGCATGTGGCAAGAAACCACAAGAGGTGGAGTTTGAAGCCACCGTGTTGCGAGAGCTGGCCAGCATACAATCCTCGTTGAGTTGCATCTGTCAGGCCGACACACCTAAAAAGACCACCACCAAGAGGAAGACCACGGCTCGTAGAAAATGAATTTCGAGAAGAAAATTCTCAAAACCAGCAAGATACCACAACGCAAGTTGTTGCATCCAAGCAGCGTGGCCATGGTCAAACCGGACACCGGTGTGGAGATCAAGAAGAAGAGTGCGTATTACGTGATACGTGACTGTGCCACCATCGCCAACGAGTACATACCTCTCAAGTGTTACAGCAGCATCAGCAATCCGATACACACTCTCAAAGGTGCGTTCAGCAAGGCGGACATCATCGATTTTGTGGCCCGCACCAAGAAAGACACCAGCACCAAACAGCTGTTGTACGTGATTTTCAGTGACATTTACAAACAAGAGGCTGACGGATGGACACCACCACCAGCACCAGTCGACACTGAATCACTTGAGATTGACGCGGACGCCACCGGAGAAGACATCTATGGTGACTATGGTTATGGTGACGAGAAGTATGATGATGCCAACAGCATCACCATGCCGGTGAAACCACCTGTGGATCTAGGAGATGGCGAGGCCGTGATAGCCAAACTGGTCGCTGTGTTTGGTGCCAACAAAGAAGAGACATCTGTCACAAAAGAACCCTCCTAGTGTATCACTCGCCATGATCGAGAATTTTTTTGTGTTGGGCAGTTACAACAGCGGCACTAATTGGATATACAATTTGCTTAAAATCAACACAAAAACAGAAAATCATGTACATATTGGGGGTTTTGTGGATGATCGAGGTGATATCCAGCAGCAATGGAAACACGCACTTCCCGGAGACGTGTTGTTGAGTCAACAAAAACTTTTGGTGGTGTATGTAATTAAACCGTTTGAAGCGTGGTGGTGCTCCATGATCAACAGATCACATCAGTTGAAATTTAAACCAAATGGTTGGGTGGAAAGCGGGGCAACCTCAACAGGGTGGATGCATGACGTGTATTGTGACGCAATCACTCGTACTGTTAACAAATTACAAAAATATCAAAAACATTACATCGTGGCTAGGACTGACATGTTACAATCCACGTCTGGTATCAATCTGTTAGATTTCATAAGAAAAAGAACTGACATGCTGAAAGAGCATAATGAAACAATTGATTGCTGGGTTGGGCATGGTGGTCCCAAACCTGAGATTAGCAAGGTGTGGAATGCAAAACAACACAAGATTAAAACACCATATCCGATGGAGTATGAATTGACACGTGAAGTGAACACGTTATTAGATCAATTGAACGACGAATTTATTTCATCATTCAAATAGTATCCGTATCATCTTCTTTTGCTGGGTACTGCGTAAAAGCCTACCACCATGAAGCACAGATCAAAAAAGCTAGTGAGTAGCAACCCACCAGTCATCTGTACCAGGTCATAATCTCGAGCACCAAAGAACCAGGAGAATATGCCTAGTCGTGATGAATCACCACGTGGCACGATCACATCATATGTGATACCCGGATTCAACGCGTAATATATCATGAGAAAACATAACGTGAAGGTGATGCTCATGAACAACACACGTCTGGTCGCTTTCACGAACGGATCGTTTGCTTGTGCTTTTTGATTGTCCAGCATGGCCTGCATCATTTTCTCATCTCGCGCGGCCAACATCATCTGATCCGTACGTTTCTGCTCGATCCAAGCGTTGATCCAGTTGACGCCGATCTTAATACCGGCACCGATTATAGTGTTCAATATAGGTCCCATGTATATATTTATATCTAGCGCATAAATATTTGTGAATGAGATTTACACTATGTATAGAGGATTACCTAGAACAATACATACACAACAGAGATCATGGAATACCTTATTGCCCTATTTGTTACGAACAAGTGATGACTGACAACAAATCCAACAACATGACCCATCTGTTGAGTTGCTACAAAACACAAGTGCTAGAGTTGAGATTGACAGATTATTACACCAATCATGGTGAGTTGCCCGCCAGTGTTGGTGATTATGTAGATGATGTGCTTATAGACATCGAACAAGAGTTGTTGAGATACTGTTATAAGTTTGAATCGATCATTTGATCGATACACGACCATCCACAACACTAATAGTAATCGTTTTGTTTTGTGTCTGTATCAAACGTTTGGCCAGTGGTGTTTCTATAATGCGAGTGATGGATCTTTTGATTGGACGTGCTCCGTACAGTTGTGTGTCATCACATTGTTCAAGCACATGTGATATCACCTGATCATCTATACTAATCCTCTTACCAGTGTTACGACGCACCTTTGTTTTGAGTTGTTGTATCAAATTTTTGGTGATAAACAAAAGATCATCCTCGGTTAGTTTACTAAAGATTACAACCTCATCAAACCGATTGATCAGTTCTGGAGCATACATTTTTTTCAACTCGTTCATCACCGCGGTCTGGGTGTCGTCCGATTGAGAGAATCCAACTGACGCTCTCTTCTCAAATTTATGAGCACCGACGTTGCTTGTCATTATGATGATTGTGTTCTTGAAGTTGACCTCAAGTCCATCTCCATCGACAAGCTCTCCATACTCGAGTATCTGTAAAAATAATTGTAGCACATCAGGATGAGCCTTTTCGATCTCATCAAACAGCAACACACTGTACGGGTTGTGTCTGATATACTCTGTGAGGTCTCCACCCTCACCAAAGCCAACATACCCAGGCGGGCTGCCTATCAACTTACTCACCGTGTGTCTCTCGGTGAATTCAGACATGTTGTATTGCTTGAATCCACCTGTTACAAATATCTCATTGCCCAGTGTACGAGCAAGTTGAGTTTTTCCGACTCCGGTGGGACCCATGAACATGAATGAACATATGGGTTTATCCGGGTCGTTGATACCGGCGCGACTGCGACTTATAGCGTCACAAACACCCTCCACCGCAGACTTTTGACCCACAATAGATTTGTTCAATCTACGAGGTAGTGACACTAGACGTGCTTTCTCATCATTATCAACATCAGACAAATCTACTCCACACTTGTCCGATATGATGTCCCTTGCGTCTTGTAGGGACGCTTTGATTGTTTTGTGGTCTTGTATACTATCATTGTCCACTATCATTTGACCTATCTGCTCACACATCTCGTATTCAGTTTCTCTAAAACCTAACGCGGTGTCGAAATCACAGCGTTCAACAGATCTTTCTTTCTGCTTTATCATCTGCTTGAGTTCTTCTTTCAATAATTTCAACTCTTCACTCGGAGTGAATCTCGAGATGTTCAGCTTGGCTCCAAGTTGATCCAACACGTCAATCGCCTTGTCTGGGAAGTTCTTTTCAGGTACATATCTATCACATAGTGTAACTATCTCATCTATCACGTTGTTGGTATATTTAACATTATGATGTTGTTCGTATTTGTGTTTCACACCTTTCAATATTTGTATGGTGTGTTCCACTGTAGGTTCATCTATAATGATAGATTGAAATCGCCTCTCTAATGCTCCGTCACCTTCTATATATTCTTTATACTCTTGTAGTGTTGTGGCACCTATACAACAAATCTTACCTCGAGCCAGTGCCGGTTTTAATATGTTGCTCGCGTCCATGCTACCCGCACCACTACCCGCACCAACCAGCATGTGCAGCTCGTCTATAAACAATATAATATCGTCACGTGATTGAACATATGATATGACGTCTTTGAGCCTCTCTTCAAATTGGCCTCTGTAAATTGTACCTGCCACCAGTCTTGTGAGATCCAGAGTGTATATTTGCTTGTATCTTAGAGGTGTGGGCACCTCACCACTCACTATCTGTTGAGCCAGCGCTTCTACAACTGCCGTTTTACCAACTCCAGGCTCTCCAATCAACACTGGATTACTCTTGGTCCTTCTCGTTATCACTTGTATCATATTGAGCACTTCTGTGTCTCTACCTATGACTGGGTCGATATCAGCAGCCGCGGCTTCTGCGGTCAGGTTGGTCGCATATTTCTCTAATATACTGTCTTTGTCAACAACACCAGGGATGTGCATGTCGTCAGCAATATCATCAGAGACTGTTTGTTTCTTTCTTCGGGTCTTTTTAGGTTGTATCTCAATATATATTGCCTCGTACAAAAAATTGACATCTATATTTTTTAATCGGAATAAATTGGTTCCACTTCCTGCGTCACTCACCAATATACTCAACAGTATATGATCTATTGATACTGCTGTCTGATCCATCTCTCTAGCGATGTTAGCAGCAAAAGATAACATCTTTAACACTCGTTCGGATGGCTCAATTTCTTTTAATGTAGGTTTGGTGTTGTTCTTGTATTTTTGTAGGTTATTTATTATGAATGTTTTAAACGAGTCAACATCAATATCCAAGTCAACCATGACATCAACACCACGTCCGGTTTTTTCAGATTCTAAAATGCTGAGCAATATGTGCTCAGTAGTTATAAAATCGTGGTGAAAGTCTCTAGCTAGACTTTTTGCTTTAATCATTATACGTCTTCCGCCGGGTGATAGTTCAGGTTTTTGATTCATTATAAATTACTTATATAAATTATAAACTTCATCGTTGACATATGCAACTTTAGACTGTATAATAATATGTATGAAGATTGAAGTTTCTCACGAGAGCCCTATATCCATGCTAGGGTCAGATAGTTACAATGATTATGGATACGCGTTGGTACATTTATTCGAGACACACCCCACGTATTTCAATCATTACAGAAGGTTAAGAAAACAAACTGACACACCAGTGTTGTTGGACAACAGTATTTTTGAGTTGGGCACAAGCTTTGAACCGAAAGAGTATGTCAAGTGGATTGAGGCTCTAGAACCAAACTATTATATTGTGCCGGATGTGCTAGAGAATTGTGAAGAGACTATCGATGAGTGGGGTAAGTGGATGACATATTATACAGATAACACCAACTACTTGGGTGGAGGTGCTTTGAAGATAGGTGTTGTCCAAGGTGCCAACTGGAATGATCTAGTCAAGTGTTATAGATTCATGAGTGAACAAGCTGATTATATAGCAATTAGTTTTGATTATAGTTACTATGAACACACAGGTGAAGTAGCTACTACAGCCGCCGGGAATAAATTACAACTATGGTGCTCCGGCAGGCAACGGTTCATTCATCAGTTGATTGATGAAGGTGTCTGGAGATGGGACAAACCACACCATCTGCTGGGTTGTAGTTTGGCGAGAGAATTTAGTTACTATGTTGACAATAATATATACAATATCAAGAGTGTTGATACAAGCAATCCGATCGTGGCTGGTATCAAAGGACTCAGATACAACGACACATTCGGATTAGATTGTAAACCAAGCACATTGCTGGCTGATTTAATTGATCATGAACCAACAGATGATCAAATAGAAGACATAATGTACAATACAACAATGTTTAAAAAAATAATTAATAGATGATTCAAGGCAAACACTGGACAGCGCTATTCAGTCACACAGGTACTGAAATTGTAAAATTATCACGCAGACTCGGAAGAACACCCGATGTTATTATAACGAATAAACCCCCAGGAGCCGACGATATACATGCGGGTATACAAGAAAACATATACCTACCTAACAAACCAAGTAAAATCGATTATAGAGGGGTTCTGCAAGCGGATAGTGTAATCACATTGCATGGGTGGATGAGGATAATACCTCCGGAAATTTGTGAGGAGTATGAAATATACAATCTGCACCCAGGGTTGATTACAAAATATCCGGAATTGAAAGGAGCTGATCCACAGAAAAGAGTAGCAGACGCGGAGGATGGTATGTATGACGAGATAGGCTGTGTGATACATAGAGTCACACCTGGTGTTGACGAAGGTCCGATACTCTCGTGTAACTCTACAAGAAATGTGTACTGTGGTGAGTCAACAATAAGTTGCCGTTTGCATGATATGGCTACAGAATTATGGTTAGATACACTTAACCATAACCATGAAAAGCCTTAAAATTTTAATCACAACACTTACAATTCTAACATCAGGTTGCTCATCATTCAAATCTGAACACCTTATCACCATAAATCATAACATCAAAGTAACAGTCGCCCCAGAAACAACAGGCTTGTTCGCGAATTTGATGCTACCAACAAACACTAAAATAAAGGAATCCAATGCCACTAAAACATTTCAGACTATTGAAAATACTAAGAGACCAACCCATTGAAGTGGGTAGTGTAGTCAAATTCAAACTCAATTCACAGCGACATGTAGGTGAAGTTTACAGCGTGTTGTCTGGGAACGTTCCTAGAGTTGAGGTCATAATGTATGACAAGAGACTTCGCCCGATGTTCACCGCAGATAGTAAATATAAAATAAAAAAGATATCACTGGATAAGTGTAAGTTAATTGACGAGAACTTTACATTTAACACATCAAAAGAATTTAGCATCGGTGATGTGGTTGTAAAGAAAACAACAATGGGTCACAGATACGGAGTAATTATCGGATTTCACCATCCGGATGGTCTGTTCAGTACCTCTCATGAGAGTGGCTACAATGGCACGGATATGATAGACTGTGTGGAGATAGAGAAACGTGGATTGAGACGCAAGAGAAAAAGTGATGGTACATTGAGGCGATTCACCACACTCTGTGAAAAATTGAGCACATGTGAGATAGATTTGTGGAACCGAACCGGACCTAAAATTATACACAAATGATAGCACCATGGCGAAACGCGAATCAAAAGGGAAAATTATTGATAGTGGGTTGTGTCATAAATATACTTGTTGCTGTGATACTGGCTAGATCCGGATCGTACATGGCTATTTTTTCAATTGTAATGGCAGCATATTGTGGTTTGTTAACATATCATCCACACTATCAATACCAAGATGCAAAGGATATTAATGAAAGAGGAAAAGAATAGACAATTCGAAACCGGAGCGCAACGAGACACAGGAGAAGGTAAACTTCGAATGAGTCTAGTTCCACAACAAGAGCTCAAACGAGTGATGAAACGATACCTAGATGGTGCGGAAAAATATGGTGAGAACAATTGGATGCAAGGCATGCCATTGAGTGTGTATTATGATTGTGCTCATCGTCATCTTGAGGCGTGGTGGCGTGGTGAAGATGATGAAGATCATGCTGCAGCAGTTGTCTGGAACATGCTATGCGCCATGTGGACCGAAAAGAATTTAAAAGGTGATGTTGAGGAACCTCTCAGCGATTTGAATGATAAGTGGACATTTCCTTGCAAATAGGATATAATATGGTATGTTGATAGGATTTACAGGAGCACAGTGTACGGGTAAGACTACTCTGCTAAATCTACTGAAAGACAAACTATGTGGTAACAAGTGGATAGAATCACATGATGGGGTGTATCGTGACGAGTGGAATTTTGTACCGGAGGTGACGCGGAAGGTGATGCGTGAAGGATTGAAGATCAATGAGTCCGGGGATGATATAACACAATTGTTCATATTAAAAGAACATCTGCAAAACCATATTATAACGAGTAAGAATGAGAAGTGGATTTTGGATAGATGTATATTGGATGGATATGTGTTTACCAGATGGTTATACGAACAAGGGTCAGTAGAGAAATGGGTTTTGAACTACGCATGCAATTTATTGAGCATGTTGGGTGAGAGGTTGGATTTAATATTGTATACAGAGCCTGATGATATACCGATCGAAGATGATGGTGAACGTAGTATCAACGTACAGTTCAGAAAAGACATTGTAGATATATACGAAGAAATAATAGGCTGTTCCGTGTCGACGCCTGGTAGAGACACATGGCGGGGCAAGATCGTAAGACTGTCCGGAGATGTAGAGACGAGAATGAACACAATAGATGAACATGTAAACAAGTTAATTCTTGAAAAATAAATTTAAATGAGTAATATAGTATTAGATAATAGTAGAATAACCAAGCACTTAGGACAAACGTCTGAGTATAAGGATCAGTACGATCCTGGATTGCTTGTAAATGAACCTCGGAGCAACAATAGAAAGCACTTGAATATAAAAGATAGTGACTTACCGTTCGTCGGATTTGATACCTGGAACGCGTATGAAGTGAGTGCTCTCACGAACAATGGATTGCCGGTTGCAGGGGTGACTAAAGTCATCTATCAGTGTGACAGTAAATTTATTGTGGAGAGTAAGAGTATCAAGTTATACTTTAATTCATACAACATGTACAAATGTGGAGACACTCCGGCCCAGGTGATGGATTTTATAGATGTAACAGCAGCAAAAGATCTATCTGAATTGTTAGGAACTCATGTAACTGTCAAAACATTACCTGCCAGTAACAGAGCACCGGGAGACAATGTTTTGTGTGACAACAAGTATAAGACTATAGAGTCAATGTACTCACAAGAGCAACTAGGAGACATGATGTTGGATACGTATGAAGAGACACCGGACTTGTTGGAGATTGAGGAACAAGACGAGGTGATGACAACAACTACCAGATA
>Ga0181399_1000658_pt1 | contig 12619 bp, 3 predicted proteins | sample 22SPOviralmetaG_FD_130128 | JGI IMG/M metagenome (GOLD analysis project Ga0181399, IMG submission 130128) | Marine viral communities from the oligotrophic San Pedro Time Series (SPOT) site, San Pedro Channel, CA, USA - 22 SPOT_SRF_2011-05-21 | ecosystem: Environmental > Aquatic > Marine > Strait...
AGTATTACTAATTTACAAATTGTAACTGAAGGTCAGCAATATAATTCAGCACCAAATATTAATATTGAAAAGTATTATTTTGCCGAAATTTCTGATACTGGAGTTGATACAATTTTAACTTTCAAGTTTCCATTTGATTCATTTATTGAAGCAAATGATCAATTTAAACTTAGATTGTATTATACTCAAAATGGACAAGATTTGATTGCAGAAAGTGATATATTCTTTGCAACACTTGTAGTTTCTGGTATACAATGTGCATCAAGTCAAGGTGGTCCTATTGTAGATCCACGATCTACTGGAGAAATTGCAATTGTAGATTTTAATGAAGTAGAAGACTTTAGGTATGAATATATTGCACTTGCAAGGGTTGCAACTGCAACAGCAATTGTTACTAAATCTTCGTTTAATCCTAATGAAAGAATTATAATTAATGGAAATACAAATAAATTTGCATTCGTAACATCAAATCTTGGTTGGCAAAGTTCAAGTTCAGTATTGAGAGTTGAAAAATTTAATACTACGATTAATCCTGGAGATACTATTTTTGGAGAAAATAGCAAATCTACAGCAGTAGTTAATACTTCACGTGGGACAAATGCAATACCAACACTTGGAACAGTTATTGAACAACCAAAGAGTTTCTTCAATACAAATTCTTTCATGGGGTCTAATTTTGAAAAAATTCAAGATAATCGTAAATATCAAAGATTTGCATATGAAATTGGAGTAGATGTTCCATTTACTGAATGGAAGCAAAATTACATAAGTGCTGCTCATCCTACAGGACATAATATTTTTGCAAGAACAACTATTAAAACTGATATTGCCGTAGGTGAAGATAAAAATACTCTTACATATAAAGGTACTGTATTTCAACCTACTGTTACATCACAAACTGATTTAACAATTTCTACAGATGTTTCGGAAGAAGTTTCTTTTAGAAGAAAATATAACTATTTTGTTACTAAAAGTCAAGGACTTGATGAAGTACAAGTTTATAATAGGAAACTAACAGACACTAAAGAAACATCAGCAGCAGTTGTTGCAGTATTTGAGGATATTTCTGATCAATTTGATGGAATTCAAACTTCATTTGAATTAAAAGTAATTGACCCAGTAAATCCTGTAACAACTGCTGGTGATCCAAATTATATTGAAAATTATGATGTGGATCAAATGTTAGTCTTACTTGATAATGTAATTCAAACTTATGAAACTTCTTGGTTTGTTACTAATTCTGATAAAGTAATTTCATTTACAAATAGTGCAAATTCTGGCGAACTATTGCCTAGTGGGGAGACCTTAACATATAGAAAAATTAACGATTCAACAGTTGTGTATGAATATTCAGAAATCACAACTACCAATAACGATACATTCTCAATTTTATCTCAGGATAATAATCCATGGCCAGCAGGAATATTTTCAAGCGTCAATTTAAATAATTATTTGGTAGTTGTTGATGGTGCTGTACAGACATCATCATCATTTACAATCTCTGGTAATAATAATGGAGAGATTGTATTTACTGAAGTTCTTCCTATAGGTACTGAAATTTCAGTTAGATACTTTTCTGGATTTTTAAACAATGTATTTGAAAATGCTCTTGAGCAAACATATACTGCAGGTACTGTCATAACTCTTGGTTCTAAACCAACAATAGGAACATCTAAAGAAAGTTATTTTGTTGTTGTTGATGGTGCATTGATGACAACAGATATTTACGATATTGATTTAAATAAAGATCTAATTTTTAATGAATCTTTTAATTATTTTACATTAATGGTCTTTATTGATCCTCTTGGAGTATCATTAACTACACAAACTAATGACATTGTTGGAGAAAAGTATAGTTACAAAATTGATGACGGACAAGAAGAAATTCCTGAAGGGTTTGTGATTGATTCAAATAGTTATATTTTAGATATTGCTGGTATTGTACAGTCTCCAAATATTGTTTTTGATACTACTACAAGTGGAGTTAGGAAGATTAATTTTACAGAAGCACCAACAAAAACAATTACTTCTGAAAATAATCCAGAAACTTCCGAGGATGAATTTTCTTTTGTTGGTAGACAATTTGTAGGTCTGTTATATCAAAGAAGTGATCCTCAAGGAAATTCAACCACACCAAACTATCAATTTGATGATATTAGTCAAAATATCATTCATGTAAAAGAAAATATAGATAATTTTGTTATAGGTGATAATATCATTAGAAGTGATGAGTTATCTTTTGGTATAATTAGCAAAAAACAAAGTAAAATTACTAAAGTTATTGCTCAAACTACTCAATCTAGTTCTGTTGCTCCTTCAGCAACATTTCAATTAGTTATTAATACCACTAATGGAATTTTTGAAGGAGATAGAGTAGTATTCAATGCTGGTATTGGATTGACAAGTGTAGACAATGATGAACTTGAAATTACTTCTATTAATTATTTGACCAATGAAATAACAATTGAAAACATATCTGCAAGTTCTTTATCAATTAATATTCAAATCGATGCTTTTATAGATTTTACACATAATACTTTTGAAGTAATTAGTTTAAATATTGATGATTCAATTCCAGATAAAGATGATGGTTTTGTTGATGGTAGTTCTGTATTGAGTGGTCTTGCAAGTTCAGAAACTACTAATACTATCACTACCATTAATGAAGCAAATGGTGTAAGACTTGGAACTGCAATTGCTATAGTAGAAGCATCAAACGTAAGTGGAGGAGCACTGACCGGAAATGCTAACATCATATTTAATGGTGGTGGAGATTACACATTTACACCCTCTATAACTCTTGTAGGAGGCGCTGGAAGCGGCGCTACTGCTACTGCCACTGTAATTTCAGGGGAAGTTACTCAGATCGCTTTGAGCGGCGGTAGTGGATACGATGCTGCAGATTTACCGACTTTGGTTATTGAAGATCCTACAAAATCTTCATTTAATGTAACTTCAGTTGCTGGTTTAGGACTTAATGATTATATCTTAATTAATGATGTAGAAATTTGTAAAATTACAGGAATTAATGCTACAGAAATTACTGTAAATAGAGGACAATTGAACAGTAATATTATTAATTTTTATATTCAAAATACTTCTCTTGCAAAAATTATTCCTAAACAATTAACTGTTAAATCTTTTAGAAGAGGATTTGATGGAGATAAGACATTATTTGAGTTGACAAAAAATTTCCAACCAGTAATTTTACCCATTGATTCTGATATATTTGTAATCTTAAATGGTGTTCTTCAAAAGATTCCAGAGGCATACGCATTAAATACCGATGGTGTTACTCAAAGTTCAATTCAATTTACAGAAGCACCAAAAACAGGTAGTCCATGTAATACATTCTATCTTGGTCAGACTATTAACGTTCAAGATATCTCTTCTCAATTTACAGGTTCTCGTAGAGTATTTGATCTTAGAGATACTGGTGGTGAAATTTTCAGTTTTAATGTTGCAAACAAACCAGAAGCAAATATTTCTGCAAACTTGATTATCTTTATTGATGGTGTTTATCAAATTCCTTCAGTGAAATCACCAGCAAGATTGCCTGCATATGACGAGTCAATATCTTCCTTTAGACTATTTGGTAGTGCTATTGAATTTTCTGATGCACCAAGATTTGGATCTGAATTTGAAGCATACATTTTTGTGGGATCTGACGATGATTATACTGATGATGACATTGAACCTCCGGTAGAATCTGGTGATATTATCATCCAAGATAATCAATTATTCTCAAGAACAGTAAATAATGTTTTAAGTTCAACGAAATTATCGGTAAACGTTACTAAACCAAAAGTAGAAGATAGCATTGATTTTTTCCCCGATTCACTTGGAGTTCCTAAATTGTATTTTGCAGATTTGCTGCAGAGAACACCTGTCAGAGAATCTTTAAGATATAGACAAGCAATAATTTCTACTGTGGTAAGTTCACCAACATTCAGCAGTTCAACATTAGATTTAACTCCAAGCAATGTTGTAATTGAAACTATTCAATCTGGAATCTTAGCACCAACTGGTGATGGGGATGCTGCTAAATTTAGTTTTAGTATTCCTGCTACAACTAATTTCCCAGAAAGAATAGTTAATGCAACGTATGCTACCCTTGATTATGAGTATAACACAGGTGTTGATCCATTAGATACGGATGATAAACTAAATGGTGTTATTATTGGTGCAGATTTAGCATTTGATCAAATTATTAAAATTAATACCTCTGATCCTGCACTGTTTGATGATTTAATTTATGGATCTGAAGTTACAGAAGGATCTGATGTAATTTCTCGTCCTATCATAAACACGGTTCAGAATATCACATATGGAACTTCTTCTCCATATACTGACTTTGGTGCTAAAGTTGTAAAATGGGATCCTGATAATAGTTTACTATATTTAAAACTTGTTAATGCTACCAATCCTGTATTATTGGATTCAAACACAAGAATTAGAATTGCATATAGCGATAGTACTGTAATTGACAATATTGGTGTTGTTGATGAGGATTTAATTTCTGAATATCAAACACTTGCTCCTAACACCAAATTATTATCTACCACATAACTCTATAAATAGTAAAAAAACTGTTTCACAATGGCAGCGTTATTAACAGACAGATTCCGCGTAGTACTCGCGGAAAACTTTAGAAATCGAGTGTTGCTTGGAGAAAGCGGTGGCGCTGATCCAATTAACCTTTGGTTATTTTTTGCAAGGTCGAGTACCTGGAGTGGAGGACTACCTCCAGATCCAACCGATAATCAAGATGGATCATTTGAAATTTATGATCAAATGCTTGGATTGAAGAAAATTAGTGCTTCTAATATACGAGGTGTTATTAGAAATAATCCTTGGCAGTCTAACACAGTTTATGATATCTATCGTAATGATTACGGATCAAAAATAGCAGAAAATAAATATATTTCTGGATTAAATTTTGAAATTAAGTTATATGAAACTAATTTCTATGTTGTAACTTCAGAATTTAAAGTATACAAGTGTTTAAATAACAATAACGCTACTGCATCTACAGAAGAACCTTCATCAACTTCCAGTGCTCCATTTACAACTACAGATGGATACGTTTGGAAATATATGTATAGTGTCACTGCAAGTGATTTTGAGAAGTTTAAAACCGATGATTACATTCCAATTCCTTTAACGTCTATTTCAGGAAATGAAATTTTACCTTCAAATAATTTTGGAGGGGGTATTTACAATGTTGTAATTTCTGCAGCAGGAACAGGATATGAAGTAAATGACATTTTTGATATTGTTGGTGATGGGGAAAATGCCCAATTCCAAGTAACTTCTGTTGGTACAAATGGAGAAATTAGATCTATACGAGTTATCAATCCAGGTCAAGGATATACGTTTGGAGAAGTATTCCCATCATCGGGTACTGTTGGTAATACTGCAACATTTTTCCCAGTATTTTCTCCAAAAGAAGGTTTGGCAAATGTAATTTCTCTTGAACTTGGATCTTATCGTCTTGGATTAAATGCAAAAATTGAATCCTCAGATTTTCCTTTCAGGAATGATTTCTCTGTAGTTGGTATTATATACAATCCAATTATGGCATCTGAAGTATCAGACATAGCAATTGGTACTAAAAAAATGCAGTTGAGCGCACCATTATCAGGAACACCAAATTCTGATGAATTAATTTCACAATCAAGTAGTGGAGCAAGTGGTAAATTAATTCAATATGTTCAAGAAAATGGTGAATGGTATATTTACTACACTCAAGAAAATATTAATGGTGAAGGTTTAACTGCTTCTGGACAAAAAATACTTTTTAATGCAGGAGAAGCAATTACTGTCACTGATGGCGGAACTGTAAAAACTGGTAATATTGCTGCTGAAGGACTTACAGATTCTCAAATTGTAAGGGGGTCTGGAGAAATCATCTACATAGATAATAGGAGTCCAATTACAAGATCAGCGGACCAAACAGAAGATTTTAAAATTATATTAGAGTTCTAAAATGCCCCAGTCAACTAACCTCAACACAACTCCATATTTTGAGGATTTTGATCCGAATAAAAAATTTCATAAGGTACTTTTTAAACCTGGAGTTCCACTCCAGGCAAGAGAACTAACTACACTTCAGTCAATTTTACAAGATCAGGTTGAAAAACTGGGGTCTAGCATCTATAAAGAAGGTGCTATGGTTATTCCTGGGCAGATTTCATATGATCTTTCATACACTTCTGTATTGATTGAAGATGAGTATTTTGGATTACCATCTTCTCAATTAGTTGAGTTTATTGTAGGTAAAAAAATAACTGGACAATCTTCTGGGGTGCAGGCAACAGTTGTTAATGCTCTTACTCCAAATCAATCTGAAAAGGGGTTTACTACATTATATGTAAAATATATTACTGCATCAAATGCCAATACTTCATCGACATTTCAGGATGATGAAGTATTGATTGCAAATGAGTCTTTTAGTATTGGTGGGACTGTAATTTCTGAAAATACTGATTTTGCTAAGTGCATTACACTTAATTCAACTTTTACAGGATCTTCTGCGTCAATTATAAACGGCGTTTATTTCACAAAAGGATATTTTATTACGGTAGATAATCAAGAAATTATTCTTGACCAGTTTGGAACTAAACCTTCTTATAAGGTTGGACTTCAAGTATTAGAAAATATTGTTAGTTCTAATTCTGATTCTACCTTAAATGATCCTTCACAGGGATTTTCTAATTTTGCTGCTCCTGGAGCAGATAGATTTAAACTTGAAGCAAAATTAGTTAAAAAGTCATTATCTGATAGTTCAATTACAGATTTTATCGAACTATTAAGAATTGAAAATGGAAATCTTATTGAACTTCAAAATGGTAGTATCAATCAACTTGATAATACTCTCGAAAATACTCTTGCAAGAAGAACTTACGATGAATCTGGAAATTATGAAGTAGAACCATACAATTTTACAAAACAAGAGTGCTTAAGTAATGGTGTAAATAATGGAGTTTATAAACCTTCTTCTACCACTGCAGATGGTAATATTGCGTCAAATGATTTATTTGAAGTTGCTGTAAGTAAAGGTAAATCATATGTTCTTGGATATGAATTAAGCACAATATCAACTCAATATGTTGATATTAAAAAAGCAAGAAATTTTAAATCTACTGAAGATTACATTACAAACACAGACAGTAGAGGTTTTGTAATTACAGTTGCTTCAGCACCTTCTTATCTAAACTTAAATAATGCTGTTACTGGCAATAGAATTACACCATTAAGAGATAACGCAAATGACGTTATTGGATTTGGTCTTTTTGTATCTATTCAAGAAAATGGCGTAAATTATGACATTAGATTGACTGGAATTAAATTCTTACCAGGAAAATCTCTTAATGATCTTGATAATATTGTAGTTGGTCCTACAAGTATTGATTTTGGAGCAACCCCAGTGCCATCAACTGCTGGTGGTAGTGTTTTAACAGTATCTACAACTTCTGGAAGAAATGCAGCAAGATTCTTTAAATTATTTCAAGATAACGTAATTAAATCTGCAGAAGATATTTCTATAACAGATATTAGAGCATTTGCCACAGGTACTTTTACTGATGATAGTATCAATACTACCGTTACCATTAATAATGTAGCATTTAATAGTAGCACTACTTCTGAATATACGTTAATTTCAGATAATCCTATAACTCAACCCGTTGTTTATGCTGCAGATCTTCAAGCAGGAACACTTACAATTACTATTACGGGTGAAGTAGTAACTGGTAATTTTGTAGTATTTGGTCCTCAAACTATTGCAAATCCTAAAGAAAAATTATTAAAACATAACCCAATGTCTGTTACGAGATTGGTTGACATTCCTAATGGCGTTAACGGGGAATATAATATTAATGGTAGTTCTTTAAGTCTTGGTGTAACCAGAGTATCAAAGATTAGAGGAGTTTATATTGGAAAAACTACTGACACAGTTGATAATATTTTACCACACATTGTTTTAACTGAAACTGTTAATTATGCTAAAGGAGAAATAATTCAAGGGCAAAATAGTGGCGCTAAAGGTAGAGTAATTTATGTAAACAACAATAAAGTTTATTTTGTATATGAAACCGATCTTCAATTCATTCAATCAGAAACTATTACGTCATTTAAAACTGAATTAGGAGCAGAAATAGGATCTGGCGAATCAGATGTATTTAATGGTGTAGAAAATGTAAGTAATAAGTTTTCTTTAAATGATGGTCAAAATTTACATACGTTTGAATATTCGTCATTGAAAAAAGTAAATTTTGGGTTATTAATTCCTGATAATAGTGCAATATATGTTATCTCAGATTTCTTTAGAGATATTAATTTTGGAGCAGGAACTTTCACTACAGTAAATTCTTTTTACAATGCAACTTTAGATGAAATTCCTTCATTTACTTTCGATAATGAAGATGTGTATTTATCAGATGTAATTGATTTTAGAATTGATCAATTAGATGTTTTAACCGGAGATGGATCACCACTTATTCCATATGCGATTGACTCATCTGAAATTGCAGTAAATACAGATCTGTTTAGTTACGGGAACAATAATTATCAATTTTTACCAGATCAACAACTCCTTCCCGAAGGATACGTTCAAACTGATAATATTGAATACTATATCCCAACTAAAAATACTTTATATCTATCAAAGACTGGTGATTTTGTTGTAACTTCTTACGAAAATTCTCAAAATAATTCATCTAATAATTTATATGAACTAAAAAATGCGATGCCGTTGATTGATATCTATATTCCGGCATATACCAGAGATTTGAACAAAATTATCTATGAAAGATATAAAAATAATAGATATACAATGAAAGATATTGGAGCAATTGAAAATAGAATTTCTAATGTTGAATACTACACTCAGTTATCATTATTAGAAACTGACACTAAAAATTTATTCATTCCAGATAGCGGTGGTTTTAATAGACTTAAAAATGGGTTTATTGTAGATAATTATACTTCTCATGATATTGGTGAACCTCGTCATCCCAATTATTCATGTTCTATGGATTTTTCTGAGGGAGAATTAAGACCTCAGCATTATACTACTAATGTTCCTCTTAGATATAAAAATAATGAAGATCCTGTAAATTATTTGAAAGATGATTTTATCTTATTGAATTATACTGATGTTTCTGCAATTGAACAAACATTTGCATCTGGTGCAGAAAATGTAAACCCATTTGCTGTTGTTTCTTGGGTTGGGGATGTTAAAGTATCACCAGCAACAGATGACTGGACTGATGAAATAAGACTCCCAGAAACTACTACAAATGTTGAGGGTAATTTCTTAGCAGAAGCATTAAATGCAGGTGTTGAGGATTTTACACGCGGTGGTTTTGCTCCTACTCAATGGAATTCGTGGCAAACATCTTGGTCAAGTAGTAGTTCTACTACGTCTACAAGAATAGAAAGAAGACATGAGTGGCCATTTATTAGAACTATTACGAATACTCGTACTCGTAGCAGAGCACGGCAGGTAAGAACTGGTATCAGATCAAATATTACTCCAAGAACTGATAGACAGGTTCTTGGAGATAGAGTTGTTGATATCACATTTGCAAGATGGAAGCGTTCAAGAAACATTAGATTTGGATCAAGACGTTTAAAACCATTTGTACAATTCTATCCATTTTTCGATAAAATAGATATTTCAACATATTGTACACCAAAACTTATTGAAATTGAAATGCTATCTGGAACTTTCCAGACAGGTGAGAGTTTTAGTCTGAGAACATCTGCTACTGGAAGATTTTTTAGAGCAACTTGTATTGCTGTAGATAATTATCCTATAATTGGATTCGTAGAGAATAAACTTTCTATTAATCCATATACAAGAGAACCGATAGAAACTCAGTACACACCACAATCAACATTATTGAATTTTAATGTAGCAAAAACTCGCTTAATGGACAATAATGAGGGTGGTTATCTTATAGTTAATGATATTCTTGTTGGAGAAACAAGTGGTGCGAGAGCACGAGTTGTCAATAAAAGATTTATTAGTAATCAAAATGGAGACCTTATTGCTGGATTCTTTATTCCAGATCCAACTATTGATGGAAATCCAAGATGGAGAGTTGGAGAGTCTGTAATTAGATTCACAGATTCTCCTATTGATAGTAGAGTACCAGGAATTGTTGATAGTGCTGGTGAAGGTACATTTTCAGCAACTGGAACAACTTTATCAAAACAGTCTGATGTTTTATTGGTTAGAAATGCTGAAATTAGAAGAGACACTGTAAATGCGACCAGAGTAGTTAGAAGTAGTTCGGGAAGCACCAGAACAGGTGCTTGGAGAGATCCCCTTGCACAGTCATTCTTGGTTCCTGAGCAAGAGGGTATGTTTGTCACAAAAGTTGATACATACTTCCAACAAAAAGATACTGCTGGTCTTCCAATAACAATGGAAATCAGGACTATGGTTAATGGTTATCCATCACCAATGATTCTTGGAGTGGCAACATTGTTGCCACAGGATGTCAATGTTTCTGAGGATGCTTCAGCAGTAACTACATTTACTTTCAACTCTCCAGTATTTGTTGAAGGACTTAGAGAATATTGTTTTGCAATATTAACATCTTCAGTTGAATATAAGATGTGGATTTCTGCTATGGGACAAGATGATTTAGACGGAAATCGTATTACTGCTCAACCATATGCAGGTGTATTATTCAAATCTCAAAACGCTTCTACTTGGACTGCACACCAATTAGAAGATCTTAAATTTAAATTATATCGTGCAGAATTTGATATTTCAGAAACACCTACAATTCAATTTGAGAATATTCCTACATCTCCTACATCAATTAAGCGACTGTCATCAGATCCTATTGAATTGTTGTTAAATACTGGAAATAATAATTATGCTACAACTCCAAAAACAACTACAGGATATATTAAAGTAAACCATCCAAATCATGGTATGCACGATCCTACATCATTTGTTACAATTGATGGAGCAAAATCGGGAGTAGGATCTACTTTAGCATCAGATTGGGATGGGGCACTTACGGGTATTACTCTGAATGGAGATAATACGATTGAGGCATTATTTAAGAATAGTAATATAATTAATGGTGCCGCAGGTAGTGCTTCAAATCCAGCATACATTAGAATTTTAGATTCTGTTTATACATATGATCCAACTCAAACCACCGGTATAACTAATAATACATTTACTATTGTATTGACAGAACAAATTTCCGGTCCAACTGGATTATCATATAATTCTTCTGACAATATAACTGTAGAATATTACATCGTAAATGGTGTTCCTTTAACTAATATTAATAAGACCCACAGTAACCTTAGATGGATTACTCAAGATTCTTATCAAATTTGGATTCCTATTACAAGAACTAATACTGATAATATTTCTTTTGGTGGTTCTAAAGTAACTGCAACAAGTAATATTATGTTTACAAATATACTACCACAAGTTACTTACCAAGAACTTGCTGGAACTTCGATAAGTGCAGAAATTAGAACTACTTCTGGTACTTCAATTTCAAATTCGGCATTTTCTGATCCACAAAATTCAAATATTCCATCAGACAAATCTTACATTAAAGAATCAGAATATAGTTCAGTAAACTTAAATGATAATAATTACTATGAAAATCCAAGATTAGTAGCATCAAATCCAAACACTATTAATCTCATGCAGAATCAATCTTCTGTAGATTTTAATATTACATTATCGAGTAATACTACAAAATTATCTCCAGTTGTTGATGCCGAAAGAGTTAGTTTAATTACTACATCAAATAGAGTTTCTAACATCACTGGCAATTATAAAAAAGAATATTTTGAAGATAATCCTGGAGAAACCTTTACTAATATTGAGTTAAATTCACTTAAAGATTTAAATGATGCCAATTATATTACAAAACTGGTATTTTTACAAAATCCAGCAACTGCATTGAGAGTTGAATTTGCAGGATATAATCCTGCAAACCTTGCAGATATTGACGTTTTAATTAAAACCTTGAGTGGTGAAGAATCTGATCCAAATGAAATTGATTGGATTGATCTTGATACTATTGGAGGTAATGTTAATGAAAGGGGAGTAGATAACTTTGTAGATCAGAGATGGAATTTTGATATTACAGATCTTACTCCAAATGGAAAACCATTTACCGCATTCCAATTGAAGATTAGAATGAGGTCTGTTAATCAAGCATACACACCACTTATTAAAGATTTACGATGCATAGCACTAGCTTAATTCCTGTAGAGGGTCATAGTAATTTAAAACGTGACCCTCATACAAATGCTATTCTTAGCACTAATGATACAGATTATGAAAAGTATATTCAAGAAAGAAATAGAAGACAGTCTTTAGAAAATAAGATTGAAATTAATTCTAAAGAATTGTCTGAATTAAAGTTGGAGATAAGTGAGATCAAAAATCTCTTGATCGAACTTGCAAATAAATAACTATAAATACTTAATAAGACACTGGGAGGTTCATGTCAGCAATACCGATTAATTTCATAATATATAAAAATACTGATTTCAAAGTTTCTATCAATATAAGAAATTCAGACAATACTTTTTTAGATCTGACTCATTATACGGTAGAAGC
>Ga0181399_1000659_pt1 | contig 12609 bp, 7 predicted proteins | sample 22SPOviralmetaG_FD_130128 | JGI IMG/M metagenome (GOLD analysis project Ga0181399, IMG submission 130128) | Marine viral communities from the oligotrophic San Pedro Time Series (SPOT) site, San Pedro Channel, CA, USA - 22 SPOT_SRF_2011-05-21 | ecosystem: Environmental > Aquatic > Marine > Strait...
AATAATCAATTAGATTCTACAAGTCTTTTAACTGTAACTTTACCGGAGGGTGAAACTTACTTGTCATATTCTGATGAGAGATATACTCTTATTAGATCAGATGGAGTTACGGAATCTTTGTCTGCAGATAAATTTCAATTCTCTTCTGATCTTAGAGAAGTTCAAATTAGAAATTTAGGAACTGATAATGAAGACGCGCAACTTATTGTTACGGTTAAAAAATCAAATATAAAATCTAAGAAAAAAATTAAAAATAGAGTTAAAACTTTAGTAGTTGATAAATCTATAAATCCAGCATCTGGAATCGGTTCAACAACTCTTAATGACGGACTATCTTATGGTGATTATGCATTTGGAACTAGAGTCCAAGATAATCTAATCTCTTTAAACACTCCAGATGTTATTCGAATTCATGGAATATATGAGACATCAGATGCTTCATTAATTGATACAGACTTTGGATCTCCTGAGATGTCTTTAACTCAACTCAATGGACCAACTGCCAGTACTGGTGATATGATCATTGGTGAATTGTTAGTTGGTCAAACAAGTGGAGCAGTCGCAGTATTTGGTGAAGTTAAAAATTCTAGTGATTTAAGGTATCTTCCCAAAAACAATTTCAAATTTATTGAAGGGGAAGTTGTAGTTTTCCAAGAATCGTTAATACAGGGAGTAATTTCTTCTTTAAATACAACATCATTTAACATTGCGTCAAATTATACTTTTGCTTCTGGTCAAAGAAACACAACGTATAATTATGGATCTTTAACAAGAAAATCTGATTCAAATTCACCAAAGAATAAGATAAAAATTTATTATAAGAGCGCATCTTTTGATCCTTCTGACGATGGGGATATTGTCACTGTAGAATCCTATAATGATTTTAATTATTCAACTGAAGTTAAAACATTTAATGGTGTATTAAATACCGATCTTATAGATTTAAGACCAAGAGTTAGTGATTATACTGTAACAACTTCTTCCAGATCTCCTTTAGAATTTCTTGGTAGATCATTTAATGGTTTGGGAAATTCTATCCCCAATATTCTAGCATCCGATGAAACTATTTTTCTAGATTTTTCATATTATCAAGGAAGAGTTGATAGATTATTTTTAAATAAAGATGGAGCATTCCAATTTAAATTAGGAGTTCCTTCAGACGATCCAAATAAATCTAAACCAGGATTAGTTGATAGTGCTATTGAAATTGCAGAAATTCGTTATCCTCCTTATCTTCACAATACGCAGCAGGCATCTGTAAAGTTCCTGAAGTATAAGAGATTCCAGATGAAGGATATCAAGAAATTAGAAGATCGTATAAGAAGTTTAGAGTATTATACACAACTTTCTCTACTTGAGGCAAATACAGCAAATCAGTTTATTAGTGATGCTAATGGTCTCAACAGATTTAAATCAGGATTCTTTGTTGATAATTTTACATCTGTCTCAACCCAAGATTTAAAACTTGGTCAGCGTAATAGTATTGACCAAACAGGTCAAATACTTAGACCAAAACATATTACAAATGCACCTACTTTAATAACTGGACCAGTTGTTGATGTCGATTCAACTGCAGATCAAAAAACTTCTGAAATAGAAGGTGTTAATGTTAGAAAGCAAGGTGATGATACTGTTACTTTGGAATATAGTGAAATTGAATGGAAAAGTCAAGTTTATGCAACTAGAACTGAAAGTGTAACACCGTTCCTTATTAGTTTTTGGCAAGGAACCATAACATTATCACCATCTTCGGATAATTGGGTTACCACAACTAAAATGGAAGCAAAAACAATTGATTCTATTGGTAACTATAGTCAGATTATGTCTGAGTATAACGAAAAATATGAAGTTGATCCAGAAACTGGTTTTGCTTCATCAATATGGAATTCTTGGGAACAGAACTGGTCTGGAGTTACCGAAGTTGTTCCTGATGTAAAAGTTGACCAAGATACAACAACTGGTGAGACCTACGGAAGAGATGGATGGATTAATGGTGGTAGTGGTGTTGCAAAATGGGTTCAAGATACTACTACTCAAACGTTTGAGCAAGATGTTAATGAGACTGTTGAATATGGCAAAATGAAAAGAACTGGAACGCGACCTGAAGTTATTGAAACTTATGAAAAAGTAGAACTTGGAGAAAAAGTCGTAAGTACAGAGATTGGTACAGTTGTTAGATCTAGAAATGTTGAGTTTTATTCAGAAAATCTAAAACCAAGCACACGGATTTATGCATTCCTTGATGGAAAAGATGTCACAAAGTTTTGCGTTCCAAAACTAATTGAGATTTCTATGACATCTGGAACATTTGAGATTGGAGAAACTGTAGAGGGTAGGATTCTTTCTATTGGATTAAGTGAAGAAGGAAAAAATACTGATCCTAAAATTGATTTTAGAGTAGCACAATCAAATCATAGAAAAGGTGATTATGACTCGCCAACTCAAGTTTATCCAGATAATCCTTATGTAGAGGGAGGCACAATTCCAGAATTATATTCATCAACTTCTACAATTTTAAATGTAGATACTTATTCTCTTTCAAATCTACCACAAGGAGAGTTCTTTGGTTATATTCAAACTGGAATGGTTCTAACTGGAAAAACTAGCGGTGCAGAAGCAAAGGTAACTGATGTTAGATTGATTAGTGACACATCTTCAGCTTTAGTTGGAAGTTTGTTTATTCCAGATCCTAATAATGGTGATAATCCTCAATTTGAATGTGGAACTAATATATTCACATTAACAAATGATCCGGAAAATGATCAAAATGCTGCAACAACAATTGGTGAGCAAGCATACCCAACTTCAGGTCTTTTGGAAACAGTTCAAGATCAAATTCTATCAATCAGAAATGCAAGTATTGAAAATAGACAGGTATTTCAAGAGGGTGAAGACATTCAACGAGTTTTGGATATTGAATTTATTGGAGAACCAAGAGCTGTTGGCGAACCAGTTGTAACTGAGACTATCATTGGATATTATGACCCGTTGGCACAATCGTTCTTCGTTGATCAAAAAGTTGATGGAGAAGGTGTATTTATAACAAAATGTGATCTTTTCTTCCGTACAAAGGATGACGATAATACTCCTCTTAGATTCCAGATTAGAACAATGAAGGATGGTTTTCCAACTCCTAAGTATCTAAATCAAGTAACTCTTTATCCAGATGATATTAATACTTCTACTGATGGTTCTGTAGCGACTACAGTTCAATTTCCTCCACTATTTCTTGAAAGTGGGAACGAATTTGCAATTTGTTTAATATCCAACTCTAAGAAATATAGCGTTTATATTTCTAGAGTTGGTGAAAATGATGTCCTTACGGATACATATGTTTCAGATCAACCGTCACTTGGATCTCTATTTAAATCTCAAAATGCTCGCACATGGGAAGCAAGTCAATGGGAAGATCTCAAATACACTCTTTATAGAGCAGACTTTGTAGAATCTGGAACTATTGATCTGTATAATCCAGAACTTTCAGAAGGTAATCAAAGTATTGCAAGTTTGATGGAAAATCCATTAAATATTTCTTCTAAAGAAATTCGTGTAGGACTTGGGACAACAGTAGCAGATAATCGTTATGTTATGGGTAATACTTTCTCTCAAGTTAGTAATACTACGACAACTGGAGATCTTGTTGGAGTTGCTGCAAGTGCCACAGGAACTATGACTATCACAAATCCGGGAATAGGATATACACCTGCAGATGGACTCATGTCTTTCTCTGGAGTCAATCTAGTTACAATTTCTGGATCAGGATCTGGTGCAGTTGCTGATGTTTCTATTCAAGATGGTGTTGCTATAGCAGCGACAATTAGTGGAAATGGTGGAAATGGTTATGAAGTTGGTGATGTAGTTTCAATTGATACTATCGGTGCTGCTAATGTTGGAAGAAATGCTAGATTCACTTTAACATCTATAGGTCACACATCACAATTGATATTTAATAATGTTCAGGGAGATTTTGTAACTGGTGCTGGAGGTACATTAACCTTCTTTGATAGCACTGGTGTCCTTAGAGAATTGAATAATGGAACATTTAATGGATCTGCTTTTGGTGGAGATGTTACTATTAACGAATCAACAGAAATATCTGATGGATTACACGTCAAGGTTAATCATGTGAATCATGGAATGAATTTTGATGATAACTTTGTTAGAATTGTAGGAATTCTTCCAGATGTTAAACCAACAAAACTAACAGCAGAATATTCCAAATCTTCTACAGATCCGATTTCGGTATCAAGTGGAACTGGAGATATATTCAACACGTTTGAAAATGTTTCTGTAGGATCAACTAATACTGGATTAATTCTGATTGGAGAGGAGATTATAGAATATACTTCTACATCAGCATCAACAATTGGTGGTAATATTTCTAGAGGAACAACTCCCAAAACTTATCCTAGCGGTACTCCTGTTTATAAGTATGAATTGAGTGGAGTAAGTCTTGCAAGACTTAATAAAACACATGATCTAAATGATGTAACTATTGCAGATCCAATAAACCTGGATTCATATCATATTAAACTTGATATGTCAGAAAAACATGGAACATCAGGTCAATCTGCTAATGCGGATAGATCATCTTTAACGTCAGGATTCCCTAAATTATTCATAAGTGCAACTGATTCTACGGGTGGAAGTAATATACAGGCCACTAAGAATATTCCTTTCGAGATTATTAAACCAGCCGTTCATGGTATTACACCTGAAGGGACCACAATTACTGGTCAAATAAGAACCACTACATCACAAAGCATTAGTGGTAATGAAATTCCTTATGTTAATTTTGGGTTTGAAGATGTTACATTAAATGAAAATAATTATCTCGATTCTTCAAGAGCGATTTTCTCAAAAGTAAATGAAGATCGTAAATTAAGTTCCGTTGAGGGTAATAAATCTTTCCAAATGAAACTTTCCCTTGGCACGGCAGATTCAAGATTAAGTCCCCAAATTGACCTTACTAGGGCACAGATTTATACAATATCCAATAGAGTCAATAGTAAAATTTTAAATTATGCCGAGGATTCTAGAGTAAATACAGTCTTTAATGATCCAAGTGCTTGTCAATACATTTCTAAAGAAATAACTATCGCAAATTCTGCATCTTCTTTACAAATACTAGCTGATGTACAGCTTCCAGCAGAATGTGATATTAGAGCATTCTATTGTATTAGTGGAGAACCTGGATTTGAACCTATATTTACACCATTCCCAGGATATCTAAATTTAAATTCTAGAGGTTTAATAATCAATGAGGAAGATAGTGATGGAAGAACTGATGTTCTAGTACCAAGTTCCAATAAGAGAGGATTTGGTATATCGGACACATTTTTTAGAGAACATAAATTCTCTGTAGATAATTTACCTTCCTTTAGATGTTATAGAATAAAACTTGTAATGACATCTACAAATCAAGTACTTGCACCTCAACTTAAAGATCTCAGAGTTATTGCTCTTGCATAATATGGAAATTTATACCGTAAATGGTCATAGGGATCTCGCAAGAGATCCTAAAACCAATACCATAGTTAATACGAATAATGTATCTTATGATCAATACATTGCTAGTCGTGAGGCTAAAAATGAAAAGAATCAAAAGATGCAAACAATTGAAGATGAAGTTGCTACCATTAAAGATGATATCAACGATATCAAGTCATTACTTAAGGAGTTATTAAATGGATCCAGATAGCATTGAACTAAGCAATTTGTCAAAACAATTTGCTTATACCAAATTAGCATCACAGATAGATAGTTGTGATGACCGCGATGAACTAAAGAATATTGCAAAATCTTTTTGCAAATTATACTATAAACAGCAAGAAACAATGAAACTTATAGGAATTGCAAATGCCGAGTAGAAGTATTACATTTAATCCTGATACAGGAGTACCTTATAGTACAAATTTGACCATTTATGGTGGTTCTAATTTTAGTACTACTTTTAATGTTACTGATGATGCAAATACTAATTTTAATCTAACAGGTTATAGTGCATCTGCTGCTATGGCAAAAAGTGTATCTGTTGGCGCAACTTTAGGTATTACAGAATCATTTACAGTAGGAATTACTAGTGCTATTGGTGGTAAGTTGGAAATTTCTTTATCATCAAATACAACCAGAAATCTTGCAGAAGGAAGATATGTATATGATGTTCTAATTAAAAGTGGATCCACAACTAATACATTAGTAAATGGTAATATAATGGTAGTCCCAGTAGTATCTGCAGCACCATAAATACATTTAGGAAACTAGAGAATAAATGGCTCAACCAGCAAGTAGAACAGATCTAGTTAATTACTGTAAGAGGCAGCTAGGTGCTCCTGTATTGGAGATAAATGTTGCTGATGAGCAGATTGATGATTTAGTCGATGATGCCCTCCAGTACTTCCATGAGAGGCATTTTGACGGCGTAGTTCAGACATATTTAAAATATAAAATAACTCAAGAAGATATTGATAGAGGTCAAGGGAGGGGAGGAACTAATCCCAGTGGACTTGTAACTACAAATGTGAATACAACTATTGATGGTTCACCCGTATCATTTTCATATGAAGAAAATAGTAATTATATCCAAGTTCCTCCAGCAGTAATTGGTATCAATAAAATATTCAGATTTGATAGTAGCACAATATCCAATGGAATGTTTAGTCTTAAGTATCAGTTATTTTTAAATGATATATATTTCTTCAATTCAATGGAGATGTTGTCATATGCAATGACAAAGACATATCTTTCAGATATTGACTTTTTATTAAACACTGAGAAGCAGATAAGATTTAATCAACGGCAGGATAGATTATATCTAGATGTTGATTGGGCGAATGTAACCAAGGATGAGTATATTGTTCTAGATTGTTGGAGACTTTTAGATCCAAACGATTTTGCAAGAGTTTATAATGATTCATTCTTAAAAAGATATTTGACTGCTCTTATCAAAAGACAATGGGGTCAAAATTTAATTAAATTCCAAGGCGTTAAACTTCCTGGTGGAATTGAGTTAAATGGAAGACAAATATATGACGATGCAGAGAGAGAATTAGATAAGATCAAAGAGGTAATGTCAAATACATATGAATTACCACCACTTGATATGATAGGCTAATGGTATTAAATCCTTTCTTCACTCAGGGCACTTCATCTGAGCAAAATTTAGTCCAGAGTCTAATCAATGAACAATTGAGAATGTATGGTGTTGACATATACTACATTCCAAGAAAGTACATGACTGAAAATACAGTCATAAGAGAAGTAGTACAATCTAAATTTGATAGTGCTTTGCCAATTGAGGCATATGTTGATAACTATGATGCATATTCTGGTGCTGGAGATGTTTTATCAAAATTTGGTATTGAATCTAAGGATGAAGTTAGATTAGTCATATCCAGAGAAAGATATGAAAATTATATTACACCACTAATCCAAGGACAAGCAAATATAAAACTTTCCACCCGTCCAAAAGGTGGAGATTTAATTTGGTTCCCTTTAGATGATCGTCTTTATGAAATTAAAGACATTGAATATGCAAAACCATATTATCAATTACAAGGTCTTTATGTTTATGAATTGTATTGCGAACTCTTTCAGTATCAAAATGAAATTATTGATACTGGAATTGAAGACATTGATAATGAGTTGCTAGGAGATGAATCTGATGGAGTTACTGATGACGGAATCAGCACTGTTCAAGGAATCACTCAAACCCTTACTATGGTTGGAAATGCAGTTAGTGCATCTGCAATTTCCGGAATTGTAGTAGGTGGGGTAAGAAAGTTCACTATCACCAATAGAGGTGGTGGGTATGGTATGATTCCTGCAGTGCAAGTATCTTCTGCACCTGTAGGAGGAGTAACAGCAGTTGGTATTGCATCAATGATCGGTGGAATAAATGTTTGCAATCTTAATGCAAACCCAAGACTTCAATCAGTTCAAAGAGTTGATGTTACAAACGCTGGATCGGGATATACAACCCCACCATCAGTGACTTTTAGTACTACCGATAATACTGGTTCTGGTTCTGCTGCAACTGCATCTATTACTGAAATTGGTGGTGTTGGTATAGTAACTTTATCGAATTCTGGTGGAGGATTTGTTGAACCACCATTAGTAACATTCTCAAGACCAAAACATGTTGGAGCAGCGGCAACAGCAACTTTAGATTCTCCAATAGTTGGTGGAGGTGTAAGTGTAACTTCCGCAACTATTAGTATCGGTGGAACTAAGTATCTATTCCCTGGAGGAACAACTGGTGGCGTATTCTATAAGGAAGCACCAGCAGTTACATTCTCTTTACCAACAGGAACGGGAAATGAGGCAGAAGCAACCGCAACTCTTGATGATATCAATCTAACTGGAGGAACAGTAGCAACACTTGGATTAACCACTGGAGGTAAATTCTATACTAGTGTTCCAACAGTAACAATCTCACATCCAGGAACAAGTTTTGCATCAGCAACTATAGGAATTGCTGGTTCATCTATTAATCCAGGTTCTATTGCATTTAGTACTACCGGTAGAGCATACACAACTGCACCTACTGTGGCAATCTCTACATCTGGAGTAATGGATGCTCCAACTCAAGTTGCTGTTGGTATTGCAACAATTCATCCAATAACCGGTATTGTTACATCAGTATCTTTCAACACCTCAGATTCATGGGCAACAGGAACAGGAGCAACAATTGGCGCTGGATATACAGTGGCACCTAGCATTTCTTTCTCTGGAAGTCCATCACCAGTACAAGCAACTGCTAGTGTTACTGTATCTGTTGCTGGAACTGTAAGCACCATTAGCATTGGCAATAGTGGATTTGGTTATAATTCCACTCCAACTGTTACTATTGGTTCTCCTGGAGGAGCAAATGAGGCATTTAGAGCACTTGGTATTACAACAATTCGATTCAATTCTGTTCAGACTCAAGGAACTATTGGTATAGGATCTACAACTATTACTGGTATTACTACAACAAATATTCTTGTCGGAGATAGAGTAAGACTTGGTGTTGGATACAGTGATCTATACAATTTTATACCAACAGACACCTTTGTTACATCTATTGGATCAAGCACTGTTTCTATAAATCAATCTTCATCAAATGTAGGAATTGCCACATCAGTATTTGAATTTGGTATTGATAAGTGTGGAATTGTCACCGGTATTGCAGTTACTTATGGTGGTGGTGGATACTTATCACCTCCTATAGTTTCTATATCCAATACTGTAGGAGATAAAAATTACATTGATCAGGTTGCTGGCGTTACAACTGCTACGGGACTCTCAGTTATAAGTGCAGCAGGAACAATTACTAGTATCAACGTTATTGACGCAGGAAATAAATATATACTTGCACCAGATATTACTATTTCTGAACCATCCTCAATTTCCAGTGGAGATTTTATATTTAATGAAACTGTTACTGGATCTACAACTGGAGTAACTGCAAGGGTAAGATCTTGGAACTCTACAACCAATTTGCTAGAAATTGCTGCGGTCTCTGGTTCATTCTCTCTAGGAGAAACTCTCACCGGGTCAACTTCAGGTGCAACGAGAGTTCTAAGGGTAATTGATAAAATAATTGATAATGACCCCTTTGCTGATAACTTTAATATAGAAAATGAAGCAGATTCTATATTAGACTTTAGTGAGCAGAATCCTTTTGGAATGCCCTAAATAGTCTTATTGTTAGTATTAATGTGTTAAGGTTTAATCATGTTTGAATATTTCTACAACGAAATACTAAGAAGAACCATTATTGGTTTTGGAACCCTATTTAATTCGATAGAGGTTCAGCAGGAAAATTCTGTTCTTAGAATTCCTTTGGCTTATGGTCCAACACAAAAGTTTTTAGCTAGAATTGAGCAGTCACCTGACCTTAACAAACCAACGGCAATTACTTTGCCAAGAATGTCATTTGAATTTACTGGATTGACTTATGACCCCAGTAGAAAAGTTACCACAACTCAAACTTTTATAGCAAAAGATAAAGATGATGGAACTGAAAGTAGAAAGTCATTTATGCCAGTTCCCTATAATATGCAATTTGAATTGAGTATTTTTACAAAATTAAATGATGATGCTCTTCAAATTATAGAACAAATTTTACCATATTTTCAACCATCCTATAATTTGACTATAGAATTAGTAGATCAAATTAAAGAAAAGAGAGATGTTCCGATTGTATTAGAAAATGTCACTATGCAAGACGACTATGAAGGTGATTTTAGTACCAGAAGAGTATTGTATTATACTTTAAGATTTACAGCAAAAACATATCTGTTTGGTCCTACATCTACCGCGTCTAAAGATCTTATTAAGAGATCAACTGTCAGTTTTGTTACTGGAACAGATCCAACAAATACTACAAGAGAACTTACTTATTCTGCAACTGCAAGAGCACTTAAATCTTATACTGATAATGTTGTTACTACATTAGCACAAGACATTACGGCAACAACAAAAACATTTGAAGTTACTGATGCTACTGGAATTAAAACTGACAAATATATCTTTATTGGAGATGAAGAATTATTTGTAAGATCTAAGACTGATAATAAAATTACCGTTGATAGAGGTAGAGATAATACAAAAGCAGAAAAACATGTATCTGGGGCAGATGTTAAAGGTATTGATTACACAACTACAACTTTACCAAGTATTGGAACTATTGGTGTAGATAGTGCTTTAATTGAAGATGGTGATAATTTTGGATTTGATGGTGGATTTATATGAAGCCCTCTAGTAAATTTGAAGATTTAAATGATACTTTTAATGTTTCTAATGACATTATTGATGCTGAAATTGTAAAGAAAGAAGTTAAGGAGGTTGCTAAATCTAGACCTGATGATGTTACAAAAGATTATGAGTATACTAGAGGAAATCTTTATAGTATAATTGAAAAAGGTCAAGAAGCAATTAATGGAATTCTTGAATTGGCACAAGAAAGTGAGATGCCTAGAGCATATGAAGTCGCTGGGCAGTTAATTAAAAATGTTGCAGATGCAACTGATAAATTAATGGATCTCCAGAAAAAATTAAAAGATGTTGAAGAAGAGACTAAATCAAAAGGTCCTTCTACTGTAAATAATGCCCTATTTGTTGGATCTACTGCAGATTTGGCGAAAATGCTGAAGAATGGTTTAAAAGAAGACAATAAATAATAAATGTAGTGGAGATATATAAAAAGTGGCATTAAAGAAGCCTTCAGATTTTTTTAAAGATAAAAACAAAACTCCTCTAGATCAGATAAAAGAGGAGTATGATTCTGCACGCCCAGAAAAAATTGAGAAGGTTTCAGAAGCATTTGATACTTTTAAAGATAATCTAAATCATATCAAATCACTATCCGATTTTACAAATACATTTGATAGTTTTAAAGAGAACTTAGAGAAAGTCGAAACTGTTTCTCAAGAGATCTCTACAATAAAAGAAGATTTAAAAGAGTTAATTAAAAAGGAAGATCTTGATAGTGCCATGATGGCACAACTTCTTTTCGTACAAGAATCTATATCCAAAATTGAATCTAAAATATCTTCTATTAACGGAGAAACTGTAGATAAAATAAAAGAAGATTTTTCTAACCTTTCAAACTCGGTAGAATCTTTTATTGATATTGACGTACCAAAATATAAAAAGTTAGTATCTGAATCAGAAGTTAGAGTAGATGATAGATTCGTAAAATTTAAAGAAGAGATTGAAGAAAATTTTCAATCGATTAAGTCTGATACTAGTAAAGAAGTCACTAGTGCTTTAGAGACTGTTGAAAGTCTTAATGAAAATATCATCTCAGATATTAAAAAAGATTTTAGAAAAACAACTAAAGATGTTAATAGTACTGTAGCAGACTTAGTAGAAAAAGAACTCCCAAAATATAAAAAGTTCTTTGCTGAAACTGAATTAAGAACTGAAGAAAAAATTAAAACTTCAATTGATTCATATCAAGAGACAATTGATAACTTAAATGCAACAGTAAAAGAATTTACTGAAAATGAAATACCTAAGTATAACAATCTTCTCATTGAAAATAAAATCAAATCCGAGAAGGAAGTAAAGGAATTAGAGGAACAGGTTCTCTCTAAAGTCAATATACTCACCGAAAAAATTGAGTCTATTTCTGAAGGCATCTACGAAAAAACTGAAGAAAAGATTGGAGAACTTCAATCCGTTATAGAGGAATATAAAGGAGAGATTAATTCAATATCAAAAACTTATGATAATCTATACAAAGATTTTAGAAAAAGAGAGATTAGTGAAAATGAAAAGTTAGAGCATTATTCTAGCGAGATTGAAAGATATCATAAAAGGTTTGATTTCTTAGAAGAAGCTGTAACTGAAGATCTTAGAGAAATTCAGGGTAATTTAGTTATATCAAACGAAAATTATCACGCAAGTCTTAAAACTGAAGTACGTAAGTTTAGAGACAAAATCTCCGACCAGATGAAAGGTCTTGAGGTAGATCTTGTTGTTAATGAAAAACATGTCAATAAACAGAATGAAACTATTGAGAATATTCGAGAAGAAATAAAGGACGTTTTTGATAAACTTCAGTTAGATGAATTAGAGAAAAAAAATAAAGAATTAGTTGATAAAATAAACCTTATTGAA
>Ga0181399_1000662_pt1 | contig 12598 bp, 20 predicted proteins | sample 22SPOviralmetaG_FD_130128 | JGI IMG/M metagenome (GOLD analysis project Ga0181399, IMG submission 130128) | Marine viral communities from the oligotrophic San Pedro Time Series (SPOT) site, San Pedro Channel, CA, USA - 22 SPOT_SRF_2011-05-21 | ecosystem: Environmental > Aquatic > Marine > Strait...
AGGAGGTAGTGTAGATGAGTAAGTTAGAAAAGAAAAGAGTTACAGAATCAATTGATGTTGAAATAACTGTAGAACATTATGGATTTTATCATAGTGATGAACACTTTGGTAATGAACATAAACCTTATAGAGATTGGGTTGTTAAACAAGGACATGATATTGGTATAAAAAAATGGAGTGACTATCATTCGGGAATGTGGACAACAGATGTTGAAATGATTGATGATTGGATTGAACAAACTAGTCAACCATATGAATCATTATACTCAGAAAAAAATGATGGGATATATATAGTTAATAAAAATTGGAGGAAAAATATATGAGTAACAATATAAAACCAGAGGTAACAATTACTTGGGGTACTGAAAAAGAAATAACTAAAACTTATATCTTTGAAGATGAAACACAGAAAGCTTTTTTTCTTAAGGGTGTAGATGAAAGTAATGGTTGGTTGGAGTATGAGATAGTTGAGAAAGGAGAGACTATATCATATGTACAAAGTAATAATCCTGTCAGTCGTATTATCCCTTAGTCTATTGAGTTGTAGTAAAGGAGATTTTGACCCGACAATTACTATAATTAAACAGGTAATTAAGTCAACAAAATCAACGACTTACGAGGATAATAAATAAATAATTATTTCCTTGTAATCAAATAAAAAGTATGGTATAATAGAAGGTTAGTAATATGATAAAAATTTTTGGGATAATATTAGTATTGGTGGTGTGGAGTTTTATAATAACAGGAACATTTAATTTAATTTAATATGATAAAAAATATTTGTGCAGGTTTATTAATTTTATGTCAGTCATCTTTTAATTTTCAAGATGACTTTGAATATAATAATAACGAAGAGTTTATACAAGGAGTAAAAAATTGTGCATTGTTTTATAATGCAGACTTAACTTCTAAAGATAGAATACCTATTGAAATAATTGTAGGTCAAGCTTCATTAGAGAGTGACTGGGGTAGGTCAAGGTTTGCATTAGAAGGAAACAATTTATATGGTATGCGTGAGTATGATTTAACTGAACCGCATATCAAACCATTAGGAAATTTAGAAGCAAACTTTGGATTAAAAGTTTATCCTACTAAATGTTTATCAGTTGTTCACTACATAGAAACTTTGTTAAGTCATAGAAGTTATGCAGAGTTTAGAGAAAAGATGTACGATATGTGGGTAGTTGATGAGTACGATATATTTTTATTAACTGAAATGTTATATAACTATTCAGCAGATAAAGATTACGCAGTCAAACTAAGAAGAACAATTTTATACATAACTGAAAGGGGTTATCTAAATGGCAGGAAATAAAAAGTTTGATATTGATTTAAAGTATGGACAGATACGAGAACAAAAAGTAAAAGACATGTTCTCTAAGTGTCAGATAGAAGTCAAGTCAGAAAGAGATTGGTGGCAGAGAACAGGAAACATAGCCATTGAGTATGAGTATCGAGGGAAACCAAGCGGTATCTATGCAACAACAAGTGACTATTGGTTTCATAGATTAGAGTTAAAGAAAAAAGAATTTTGTACACTTGTTTTTAAAACATCCATTCTAAAAAAGATTGTGGATAGTTATAAAGATAAGCTAACAAAAAATGTGGGCGACAATAAGGCGAGTAAATGCGTACTAATACCTATCAAAGAAATATTTCGAAAGGAGTTTTATGACAATGTTTAAAGAGATAGAACAAGTGAAGACAGAGATACAAGAACACGAAGGGTTCAGAGATACTATATATAGTGATTCATTAGGATTTGCTACTATAGGTTGGGGTCACCTCGTAAAAGACACCGACAATTTTGAGAAGGTAGTTGCCTACTCAAGAGAGGAGTTGCAGAAAGTTTTTGATGAAGACTTTGATTTAGCATGGGCTAATGCAAATTCTTTAGTCAAAGAAAGATTGACAAACACAGACTTCGAACTACTAGATATAGATAGGAAGATGAAAATCATATCTATATTTTGTAACATGTGTTTCCAATTAGGTAAAGCAGGTGTAGGTAAGTTCAGAAAAATGTTTGAGAACATAGCTAAACTAAATTTTAAAGGGGCGAGTTTAGAAATGTTGGATAGCAGGTGGGCTAAACAAACACCTAGTCGTGCCGAATATTTATCAAATAAAATGTCACAGGTATAAAATAAATTTATTTTTGCCTTGCTTATGACACAATTGTATGATATAATATGTTTAATTTAAATAAAATAATTAACTATGTTAAAGATTATTATAGTTATTATTATAATATTAATAATAATATTAATAAATATTTAATAGAGTAATGACATGTTTAAAATTAAACTAAATAAATTATTATTAGCACTTGACTTTGTTTTAGTTTCGTGCTATAATACAATCTTCAATAATAACATAGGAGGTATATATGCCAACAGTTGAAGGAAAAGCATATTGGGCTAGTGTAACTAGACCTAATACAACATTCGACCCAGTATATCAAATTGATTTAGCAGTTGATGACAAAACTGCTGATGAGTTCAAGGGTAAGGGTGTGTCAGTAAAACAAGATGATAGAGGTTCTATTATCAAGTTCAAAAGAAAAGTTGCTAGGGCGGATGGGACTAAAAATCCTATGCCAAGACTAGTGGACTCTGCAAAACAACCTATTGATGTACTAGTAGGTAATGGTTCAAAGGTAAAAGTTTTATACAAATCTTTTGATTGGACATTTGCAGGTAAATCTGGTACAAGCTTGGATTTACAAGCAGTACAAGTACTTGACCTCGTACCATATGGAGAAGACTTTGATGTCTCAGATGGTGGGTTTGTTGCAGAAGGTAACAACGAGGAATTTTAAATAACTAAAACAGGGGGCGACATATGAACGAAGACAAATCTAAATTTGTACAGTATCATGTCCCCTGTTCTACTTGTGGAAGTAGTGATGCAAGAAGTATTAATGATGATGGCAGTAGCTATTGTTTTTCTTGCACCACTTTCTTCCCGAATGAGACAGGGGTAAATCAACAACAACCAAGGGGCGACATGCAAACAGCAGAAAAAATAACAGACTTAAGTTATCATCAAGGTTCTGTATCTTCTATATCAGATAGAGCAATCAATAGTGAGACTTGTAAAAAGTATGGGGTGAAGGTTACCTACAATGGTAACAATCAAATAGCAAAACATATCTATCCATACTATGACGAGACAGGTCAGATGATAGCAACCAAGACTAGATATGTTAAAGATAAACAGTTCTCAATACTAGGTTCGACATCCAATTCTGGATTGTTCGGTCAGCAATTATTTAATGGCGGAAAATTTGTAACCATAACAGAGGGTGAGGTTGACGCAATGTCAGTCTATCAAATGTTAGGTTCAAAATATCCAGTAGTTTCTATTAAGAATGGAGTTGCTTCCGCATTAAAAGATATCAAACATAGTTATAATTGGCTTGATAAATTTGACAATATTGTAATTAATTTTGATAATGATAGTGTAGGTAGAGAAGCTTCACAAAAAGTTGCGGAGTTATTTCAACCCGGGAAAGTTAAGATAGTAAAACTTTCCGAAAGTTACAAAGACGCAAATGATTTGTTGCGTTCTAAGAAGTATGAAGAGTATGTAAAAGCTTGGTGGAATGCACCAGTACATGCACCAGATGGTATCATTGAAGGTAGTCAATTACTTTCTGAGGTACTAGAACCAATAGTAAAATCCAGAATAGATTATGGATGGAAAGGTTTAGATGAGTTAACTTATGGTATTCGTAGCGGTGAGTTAGTTACTATTACTGCGGGGACTGGACTTGGAAAAACATCAGTCATCAAAGAGTTAGTATATCATATCTTTAAAAGTACAGAGAGTAACATTGGTATGATTATGTTAGAGGAAAGTCCTAAGATAACTGCACTAGATATCATGGGAACAGAAGCTAACTTACCTTTACGAAGACCCGATATTAATTTATCAGATGAAGATAAAACAAACTACTTCAACAAGACAATAGGTACTGGTAGATTTTATTTCTATAATCACTTCGGTAGTAATTCAGTAGATAATATTGTTGCTAGAGTTAGATACATGGCAAAAGCTTTGGACTGTAAGTTCATAGTACTTGACCACATAAGTATGATTGTATCTTCTCAAGAGATAGGTGATGAAAGAAAAGCACTTGATGAAATTATGACAAAGCTTAGAACACTTGTTCAAGAAACAGATGTTGCTTTGATAATTGTATCACATTTAAAGAGACCAGATGGTAAAGGACATGAAGAGGGAGCAGTTACTTCACTTGCTCAACTTAGAGGGTCGGGTTCAATTGCTCAACTATCAGACATGGTTCTTGGATTAGAAAGAGATAGTCAGAGTGATGACATTGCTACAAGAAATACTACATGCTTAAGAGTTCTTAAGAATAGATTTGTAGGTATGACTGGTCCTGCTACATATTTATACTACGACAAAGATACTGGTAGATTAAATGAGGTTGAGAAACCAAGTGGTGATGAAACAGAAGAAGATAAATTTTAATTGGAAGGAATAAAAGTGGGCGATAAAAAACTATTCTTAGATATTGAAACAACAGAGATTGTTAATGGTCATGGACTACCTAATAAAATCTTTTGTTTAGTTACTATTTCTGATGAGGGTAATGTTGTATGCTATACTCCAAATGATTTACATAAATTTAAAGATGATGTAAAAAATTATCAAGAGTTTATTGGACATAACATCATAGGATTTGATGCTCCAGTTATTAAAAAAGTTCTTGGTGTAGATTTATTTAAGATGGGTAAGGTAACTGATACACTTATACTATCAAGATTGTTTAAACCAGTAAGAGAAGGTGGACATTCATTAAGAGCATATGGAATTAAGTTTGGATATAACAAGATAGACTTCAAAGATTTCTCTGAGTTCTCTTTAGAAATGTTAGAGTATTGTATTCGTGATGTTAAACTTACAAGAAAAGTTTATGACTTATTACAAAGACAAGGCAGAGGATTCTCTGAAAAATCTATTGAGTTAGAACATGATGTCTCAAAGATAATAGAGAAACAAGTACAGACTGGTTTTCTTTTTGACAATGAGAAAGCACACATACTACTTGCTAGACTTCAAACTAAGATTGATGAAGTACAAAGTAAAGTTAGAGAAACTTTTCCTCCACTTAAGATTGAAGAAACTTTTATACCTAAGTCAAACAATAAAGCACGAGGGTATGTAAAGGGACAACCATTTATTAAAGTCAAGTATCAAGAATTTAATCTTGGTTCAAGACAACAGATAGGTGACCGACTTATGAAACTAGGTTGGAAACCTAAAAAGAAAACTGATAAAGGACATATAATTGTAGATGAAAAAGTTTTATCAGAGATTAAAAACATTCCCGAAGCGGAATTGATAAACGAATTCCTTCTACTGCAAAAGAGAATTGCAATGATTAATTCTTGGATTGAAGCGGTAGCAGAGGATAGGAGAGTACATGGAAGAGTTATTACCAATGGTGCAATAACTTCGAGAATGAGTCACCAGTCGCCCAACATGGCTCAAATCCCTGCTGTGTACTCTCCATATGGAAAAGAATGCAGGGAATTATGGACAGTACCAAGCGGATATAAACTAGTGGGAATAGACGCAAGTGGACTGGAGTTAAGAATATTATCCCACTACATGAACAATAAGGAGTATATTAATGAAGTCATTAATGGAGATATACACACTACAAATCAAACTCTTGCAGGGTTGGAAAGCAGAGATACTGCAAAAACATTTATCTATGCGTTCATTTATGGAGCAGGTAACAAAAAACTCGGAAGTATCTGTGGAAGGAATGAAAGCTATGGAAAGCAGATTAAAGAAAGATTTCTTGAGTCTCTACCAAGTCTTAAGAGGTTGCGAGATAGAGTGGACCTCGCTTGTGGAAAAGGATACCTCAAAGCAATCGACCAAAGAAACCTCATCATCAGACAAAAACATTCAGCAGTCAACACCCTCATCCAAGGAGCAGGGGCAATAGCAATGAAGAAAGCATTAGTATTATTAGACAAAGAGATAGAAGAAAATAATATTGATGCATTGCCAGTCGCTAATGTGCATGATGAATTTCAGTATCAAGTAAAAGAAAGTCAAGCAGATAAACTAGGACAACTTGCAGTACAATGTATTACCAATGCGGGTAAAGAATTAAACATAAGGTGTCCACTAACAGGGGAGTACAAAATTGGAAACAATTGGAAAGAAACACACTAAGACATTAGATACTCTTATCCCAGATATTAATAAATTATTAACTGGGTTAGCGGAAGGCAAACAAATAAAAGTATCAGATGATAAATTAAATAAATTTTTATCTAACATTAAAGACGCAATGATTGACTGGACTAATCCAGTTAAACAAGATAGAAGTCATTTGCGTATGTCAATAGTTGGAAGACCAACAAGACAATTATGGTATGATAAAAATCAACCTAAAAGAAAAGCAAAAGCAGACCCATCATTACAATTAAAATTTTTGTATGGACATTTACTAGAACATTTAGTTTTATTTCTAACTGATTTAGCAGGACATGAAGTAACAGACCAACAAAAGAAAGTTAATGTCGAAGGTATAGTAGGACATATGGATAGTAAGATTGATGGTGAAGTTGTAGATGTTAAGACTGCGTCAGCTTATTCATTCAAGAAATTTGAGAATGGTACATTAGAAGAGGATGACCCCTTCGGATACATTGCTCAACTATCTGGATATGAAGCTAATGAAAATTCTAATGCAGGAGGATTTCTCGCAATCAATAAATCAACTGGACAACTTGCTTTGTATAGACCAGATGATTTAGTTAAACCTAATATTAAATCTTTAATTAAAAATGTTAAAGAGAAATTAGATTCAGAAGACTTACCACCTAAGTGTTATGAACCAGTACCACATGAGAAAGCAGGTAACATGAAACTTCCTGCGGGTTGTGTATTCTGTTCACACAAAGTTGAGTGTCATAAAGATACTAACGAAGGTAAAGGACTACGAGCATTCAAGTATGCAAGTGGTAATATTTTCTTAACACGAGTTGTTAAAGAACCTAAAGTTAATGAGGTGAAGATAATAGAACAATAATTTTATGTTGAAACATAAGCACTTACTTGTAAGAGCAGAAGTATTAGAACCACCAAAAGATTTAAAGACAACTAGAGTATGGTTAAAAAAATTAATAACAGATATAGATATGAAGATACTTGGTGGTCCATATCTAAAGTATTGTGACAACATAGGCAACAGAGGATTAACTGCAGTTACTATAATAGAAACTTCTCATATAGCAATGCATGTTTGGGATGAAGACAACCCTGCGTTAGTTCAACTTGATGTTTATTCTTGTAAAGATTTGGATGAAGAGATTGTATTTTCTTATCTTTATAAGTTCAAACCAGTACGAATGAGTTATAGATACTTTGATAGAGAAACAAATTTTAAATTAATAAAGGTACAAAATGAATACAAAACAAGTAAAAAAAATTAGACGAAGAGCAAAGACTATCATGGTAGAATGGTTGCATTCTTTACTACCAGAACACGAAAAGAAACTGATTAACGAAAAGAATGTGTTAGACCATGCACCTAAACAAACTCACTATGTATTTCAAAACCAAGTGCGACTATCTGCGTGGTCATATAAGTGGATAATTAAGAAGCTTAAACGAAATCCGGACTTGACATTTGAGCAACTTGATGCTATAATAAAGGGTACTGAAAATATTCCAAGTGGTGTTAATAGATGGTAAAATACAGGAGCAAATTTGAAAAAGATGTCATTACAAACTTACCCAAAAAAATCAAGTTCTACTATGAGTATAAGAGACTAAGCTATGTCCAACCGGCTATTCTTCGGTCTTATCTTCCCGACTTGTATTTTCCTAATACTAATATCTTTGTTGAGTTAAAAGGTAGATTTACTATTTCAGACAGAAAGAAACATCTGTATCTAAAAAGTACAGGTGATTATGATATTCGTTTTTGTTTTCAAAACTCTAGGGTTAAGATAAACAAAAACTCTAAGACTACTTATGCCGACTGGTGTAAGAAATTTAAAATAAAATTTTGTGACAAAGAAATACCGAAAGGATGGATGACAAAATGATGGAGAGTGGAAAAGCTTACATAGTATTTACACCTACAGGTATAGGTAAAACAAAAAAGATTGATATTGAATTAATCAATTTAGCAGAAGGTGACAGACAAGTCATGGCTTTAGCACAAGGTGTTTGGTGGTTCGCTAAAAAAAATTCACCACTTGCAACATACATAGGTATGAAAGAAATAGAAACAATGATGATACAGGACATGATAGATGATGACAAAAAACATAACTAAAGAATACTTAGAGACAGCAGTCAAATTAATAACAGGACCAAGAGCAAATGATTATGGTGATAAGGTTATCAACCATGGTAACATTGCAAAACTTTGGTCAGCATATTTAGATGTTCCATTAACAGGACATGATGTTGCAATATGTATGACACTATTAAAAATTGCACGAGCAAAATTTGGTGACCCAAAACCAGATACTTATATAGACGCATCAGCTTATATGTCAATCGCAGGGGAATGTAAAGAAAGAGAAGGGAAGTAATGAAAGTAAAAATAGATTTAGAAAGAGATAATAATCTCACACCATTTGGTATTGCAACAGTACAAGATAGATACTTAGATAAGAACGAGACATCACCGCAACATGCGTTTGCTCGGGCTTCAAAGTATGGTGCTACATACAGAGGTAAAACAGATTGGGATATGGCACAAAGATTATATGACTATGCTAGTAATTTATGGTTTGGTTTTTCATCACCAATACTTTCTAATGCAGGTACAAAAAAAGGATTACCTATTTCTTGTTTCTTAAATTATGTTCCAGATAGTAGAGGTGGTTTGTCATCACACTATGATGAAAACATTTGGTTAGCAAGTAATGGTGGTGGTATCGGTGGATACTGGGGTGATGTAAGAAGTGATGGTACTTCTACTTCTCATGGTTCTAAATCAACTGGGTCAATTCCTTTTATGAGAGTTGTTGATAGTCAGATGTTAGCATTCAACCAAGGTACAACAAGAAGAGGAAGCTATGCTTGTTACATGGACATATCACATCCAGAGATAGAAGAGTTTTTATTTATGCGTAAGTCTTCTGGTGGTGACGCAAATAGAAAATGTCTTAACCTTCATCATGGTATTAATATTACTGATGACTTTATGACTGCAGTAAATAAAAATATAGATTGGAAACTTATAGACCCGCATTCAAAAAAGGTTGCTAAGTCTATTAATGCTAGAGAATTATGGAGATTAATTTTAGAAACAAGACATGAAACTGGAGAACCTTATCTACATTTTGTAGATACTTCTAATAAAAGTTTGCCAGAGACACAGAAAAAATTAGGTTTAAGTGTTAAACAATCTAATCTTTGTAGTGAAATAACTTTACCAACAGACGAAGATAGAACCGCAGTATGTTGTTTATCAAGTGTCAACCTTGCTAAGTATGACGAGTGGTCAACATCACCTACATTTATTCCAGACATGGTACGAATGTTAGATAATGTTCTTGAACATTTTATTCAAGCAACATATGATTTTTCATATGATTACAAAGGTGATGTATTAAGTATGAAAGTTAAAGAAGGTATGGAAGGATTTACTAAGGCAGGTTATAGTGCTTATAGAGAAAGAAGTTTAGGTCTAGGTGCTATGGGTTTTCATACTTACTTACAAAAATTAAATGTACCATTTGAAGGACCAATAGCTACAGGTCAAAACTTAAAAATGTTTAGACAGATAAAAGAGTTAGCTAATAAAACTTCAATGGAGTTAGCAGAAGAAAGAGGTGAAGCACCAGATATGGAAGGAACAGGAATGCGTAACGCACACTTGTTAGCTGTCGCACCTAATGCTACATCATCAATTATTTGTGGAGGTACTAGTCCTTCAATAGAACCAATAAGAGCAAATGTATTTATACATAAAACTTTAAATGGTTCATTCCAAGTAAGGAATAGACAACTTCACAATTTACTAAAACAAAAATGGAACAACTCGGAGGAACTACAGAAAGAATATGATAGTGATTACCAACAGTTCAAAGATAAAATCTGGCAAAGTATTAGTGAGAATACTGGTTCAGTAAAACACCTTGACTTTTTAACTGATTTAGAAAGGGATGTTTTTAAAACTGCAGATGAGATAGACCAGAATTGGATTATCGAACATGCATCTAAACGACAAGAATTTATTTGTCAAGCACAATCAGTTAACTTATTCTTTGTTGCACCAAGAGTACAAGCAAAACAAGAAGAGCATGATAATTTTTTAAGGTACACTAACAAGGTACATTATCAAGCTTGGAAAAAAGGATTGAAGAGTTTGTATTATCTACGAAGTAGAGAAGGTAAAAGTGCAGAGAATATTAATTTAAAAGTCAAGAGAGTTAGACTAGAACAAGAAGCAACAGAAGAGGAGTGTTTATCATGCGAAGCTTAAGTCCAGTTTTTGAAGAAAGAACTTATTACAAACCATTCGAGTACCCTTGGGCATTCGATTACTATACAATACAAAATCAATTACATTGGTTACCCGAAGATGTACCAATGCATGAAGATGTGAAAGATTGGAATCAAAAACTTTCACCATCAGAAAAAAATTTATTAACACAAATATTTAGATTGTTCACACAATCAGATGTAGATGTAGGTTCGGGTTACTATGAAAAGTATATACCTATGTTTAAAAAACCAGAGTTAAGAATGATGATGGGTTCGTTTGCCAACATGGAATCTATTCATCAACATGCTTATTCTTTATTGTTAGATACAGTAGGTATGCCAGAGTCAGAGTACAAAGCATTTGCTAAGTACGAAGAGATGTCAGCTAAACATGACTACATACATAAGTTTAAAACTTCTGAAGTTAAAACAAAGAAAGACTTAAGAGATATAGCAAAAGCATTAGCAGTTTATTCTGCTTTCACAGAAGGACTACAATTGTTTTCTAGCTTTGCTATACTAATTAACTTTCAAAGATTTAATAAGATGAAGGGAATGTGTAAGATTGTTGACTACAGTATTCGTGATGAGTCTTTACATGTGGAAGGAATGACAAAAGTATTTCGTACTCTTATCAAAGAAAACCTAGAGATATGGACAGATGATTTTAAAAAAGAACTGTATGATATCTGTAGAGAAATGGTTGAACACGAAGATAAATTTATCGAGTTAGTGTTTGAGATGGGGGATGTTCAAGGACTTACCTTGGATGAAATGAAAAAATACAATAGATATATTGCTGATAGAAGATTACTACAGCTAGGTTTAAAACCTAACTTTGGTATTAGTGAAAATCCTTTGACTTGGTGGGATGAAGTTATTGGAGTTGAACACCAAAACTTTTTTGAAGGTAGGGCTTCAGCATATACTAAAGCAAGTGTGAAGGGTAACTGGTCAAATGTCTTTGACGATACAGAATAAAATCATTTACGCAATCTTTAATTTTTGTGAAGAGTCATTGTATTCAATGGCAAAAGTATTTAACATAAGCTATGAGTTATTAAATATAATTATTTTTCTTGTAGCTTATCCTGTCTTAATACTTATTCTTCTTTTTATAATCCAGAAGCAAAGGAAAAAAATATGGCAACTCGAAAAAGGGAAGCTACAATATTTTCGTATAAAGTAATACTAGATAACGAAGGAAAACTTATAACAGAAATCACTACTCTTCCTATTGAAGATGAAGAGATTATGAAAGAAGCTTTCTCTCGTAGTCGAGAAGAGAGAGTATTCTATACTTCTTTAGTTAAAGAAGCTAAAAGAAAACTTCTCCCTATCCATGAGTGGTTAGAAAAGTATTGTCAAAATATTATTTAATTATATACCTTGAAGTCTTGGGTCTTTAGAAGTAATATTCTTTGTAGCTTTAGGTCTTGCAATAGATTCCTTACTTCTTTTACGAAGTTGAAAGGTAGCAGATAGTTGTTTCTTTTTTTCTGCTATTTGTTTTTGTAAGTCCCATTTAAAATTCATTTTTTATAACCAATACTATTTCTATTTTTATATAACTTAGTCCAAGACCAAACATTTATTTTACTAGACCAATGATATAAAAATAAAATTATTGTTTTCATTTTTTCCCGCCCCTAAATATTTGCGTACCCTTTATACCATAGATACTCGCCACGACAAGAATCCATAAATTTGTGAACCATTGGGGAAGCTGTTGGAACTGAACAAAAAATTCTTTTATCTTAGCAGAAGCTTCTGGGTCTTCGCTGAACACACCATAGGCAATGACTAAAATCGGTAAAGTTAATACGACCAAAACGAACTCGTCTTTCCAGTCCGATTGTCTTGCTTCTAATAATTTACCTTGATAATCTATATCACCTTTAGCCATCTTTGAAGCATGATTATGTTGAGCATCTGCCATCATCATCTTTGTTTCTTGTCTTTTTTTAAAGATGTGAGTCCCTGCTTGGAGGGCAACCTTTGCTAAACTAAACCAAGCCATACTAAAATACTATAGCACCAAGTACGAAACCAACTACTGCACTTATAATGCAATGGTTATACTTGTTCCATACAT
>Ga0181399_1000664_pt1 | contig 12585 bp, 13 predicted proteins | sample 22SPOviralmetaG_FD_130128 | JGI IMG/M metagenome (GOLD analysis project Ga0181399, IMG submission 130128) | Marine viral communities from the oligotrophic San Pedro Time Series (SPOT) site, San Pedro Channel, CA, USA - 22 SPOT_SRF_2011-05-21 | ecosystem: Environmental > Aquatic > Marine > Strait...
AAACGAAACTAAACTAGATAAAAAAGATTTAAATAATTATTTTCACGATATAAATAATAAGCAAGATGTACTTAACACACAATTTGCCGTAGTTAATGGTTTACAGTCGGCACTTAGAAGAGGAGAATTGTTTTCTGACTTATATCAAATAGATACAGATTACAGTGCTAATATGTTTGAAGATAGATTTGAAAACTTACTTGCTGGTTGGAGTTTAGATTTATCTATTACTGTTGCTAACAATCAAATATCAGATATTAATGCTAACGGTCAATCTCCTTGTTAATGAGTTTTAGATTAGAAAATACTGAAAAATATTTAAGACAATACACAGAATCTTTATTAGACAACACTGTTGTAGAAATAGCAAGAAAAGATAGAACTAGAAATTATCCTTCAAGACCAGTAACAACAAATATTACTGCTTCTGGAAGTTTACAGGAAAGTTTAAAACTGAAAGAAAAGAAGGGGAAATCAATACTAGAATTAAACATAGAAGGTAATTCTTATGCAGAAGAAATAGATGAAGGAACAAGTAGTACTGAAGTTTCTAAAGACAAGTTAATTCAATGGATTAAAAACAAAAGAGGGTTTAAAGACTTACAGGGTAAAACATTAAATTTAACTGATACAAATAAAATATCATCTATTGCAAAAATTATAAGTAAATCATTAAAGTTAAAAGGAATATATCCAACTAGATTTCTTAGTAATTTAGTAGAATCAAAGTTTAAAGAACTAAAAAATATTAACCAACCTATAACTTTAGATATAGAAGAGGATATAGACAATGTTTTAAAGAAACTAGGTTATAAAAAAACAAATAACACATTTACAATAGAAACCAAAACAATAAGTAATGTCAACAATAATTAACACAAGAAGTCCGTTCTACTTCAAGGTATCTAATGCAGATTTGAGCTCTGTAAAGTTAGAACTATATATTTGGACTGGTACATCAGCACAAAGAAACGCATCTTACAAAAGATACACTTTAACCAAAGAACAATTATTAGATGAATTAGATAGAGGTAGTGCAACTTCTACTACAGCTAATAAATTAGTTGATAGTACACAAAACTTTAACACTACAGCTCAAGTAGGTAGTTTTATAAAAAACACAACAGATTCAACAACAGCAAGCGTTACTGCTATTGATAGCGACACAACTTTATCTATAAGCTCCGACATTATGGCTTCAGGTGAAAACTATATATTATTTGCTAAACCTTACGTTGTATTTGAATTAAGCGAGCTTGCCAGAGACTTTATGGAAACAGAGTATAATAACTACGCAACTGACACTTTATGGATAGATGCAGACATTACTATTTATGATTCAACAGGAACTATTGTTCAGGTAAACTCTCAAGATACAAATACATCTACTTTTTTAGGCATAGATGGATATGGCTACTTTGAAGATGGCACAAACCCTAGAAGTGTACAATACACAACTCCTATGGTGCTTCAAAACAATACTACGGTTTATTATAATGATGGTGCAGACATAAAGATTCCTATTTACGCAGAAGCTGAGACCGTAACAGCCACCTTAACAAGTACAGCAGGTGCAGATATAAATTGGGATAATGCAGATGATTTTTGGGACACTTATAATGAAACTTGGGGTTCAGGGCAAACTCCTGTTATAATTACAGACAATGGAAATACCAATCAAAAGATACAATACTTAATTATTACAGATAGTGAAGATTTAAACAATAATGATTTTGTAACTATATCTAGTGACAATTCTTCTTATTCAGACGTTGTTATAACACTTAAAAAAGTATGTGAGCCTAAATACACTCCATTAAATATAATATTCTATAATAAATTTGGTGCACTACAAAATTTATGGTTCTTCAAGAAATCTATGACTAACATAAATATTACTTCACAACAGTTTAAAAATAACATTTTAGATATAGAAAACTCTGGTGGAGCACCATCTTATGCATTAAGCAAGCATCAAGAAAAGAAGTTTATGGCAAATGGAAAAGAATCAATAATTGTTAATTCAGGATTCTATACTGAAGACCATAATGAAGTCGTAAGAGAAATGTTACTCGCAGAACAAGTTTGGATTTATGATGGTACGAATACTTTACCAATAAACCTTAAATCTAATACACTACAATTTAAAAAGTCAGTTAATGATAAACTTATTAGTTACACTTTATCTTTTGACTATGCTTACGATAAAATAAATAATATTTTATAATGCAAAAAATAGTATTATACATAAAAAACAGTGATGATGTCTATAAGAGAGTAGATATGTTTAATGACGAAACTATTTCATTAACATCTAAAATACAAGATGTAAGAGATATACAAAAAGTATTCACTGACTTTAGTCAAACATTTACATTACCTGCCTCTAAAACAAATAACAAATTATTTCAACACTGGTATAATTATAACATTGATAATGGTTTTGATGCAAGAAATAGAAAAGATGCTGTAATGGAATTGGATTTCTCTCCATTTAGAAGAGGAAAGATTTCTCTTAATAATGTTAAGATGAAAGACAATAAACCTTTTTCCTATGAAGTTATTTTTTATGGCAATACTATAAACTTAAAAGATTTACTTGGAGACGATGAATTAAGTACACTTGGTCAATTAGATGATTATACTCATGACTATACAAGTACAAATGTAAAAAATGGTTTACAATCAGGTTTATCTTCTGGTAAAATAATATACCCTTTAATATCTCACACTAAAAGATTTTATTATGATTCAGCTCAATCTAGTCCCAATTATAGTGGTAATTTATATTACAACACATCACAAAATAATATTGGATTAGCTTTTGATGATTTAAAACCTGCTGTAAAATGTTTAACTATAATAGAAGCTATAGAAGACAAATACACTACAGCTAATGGATATTCTTCTAATGTAGTCTTTACTAGAGATTTCTTTAACTCAACAGAATTTAGCAATCTATTTCTTTGGTTAAGTAGAAACAAAGGAGCTGTAGGAGGAGATGAAAACCAAGAAGAAACATTAAGTCGTATATGTGGTGCTTGGGGTTATTCTTCTGGTGATTTAGGGTTTAATATAACTGGAGATACTTGGACTGTATCAACATCAGGGCATACAAGACGTTATGATGCACAATTAACAATAACTACAGCAGGTGCTAATCAAAATATTCCTTATAGCGTTAAAGCTGTTGATTATGTTACTGGAAACACATTAGCACAGTTAGCATTAGGTTCTGGTGCATCAAGAGATTTTACTGTTCAATTAATATCAACATTTGAATTAGTTAATTATCAAATCAAATGGGTTGTTGAATCTAACACTAATTTGTCGTTTACTCCAACCTTAAACATGACAGAATACATATTAAATCCAATAACACAAACACCTACTAGTACTAATACTGCTGTGTTTAATATAGGTGGTACTGGAGCAAGTATAGCTACAACTGGTGAAATAATAATAACTGATAATGTTCCACAAATTAAAACTATAGATTTTCTTACAGGATTATTCAAGATGTTTAATTTAACAGCATATTATATTGATGATGTAGCTGACACTGACTTTGGTAAAATATATGTAGATACTTTAGATAACTTTTATTTAGATGCAGTAAACAATCCTTCTGAAGGCAGTTATGATATAACAAAACATATAGATACAAAAGATTTAACCATAGAAAGAGCTTTTGAATATAATCAAATTAATTTTGAGTATGAAGAACCCTCTACTTTATTATCTATAAATCATAAAGAACAATTTAACGACATATTTGGAAACGAAGAAGTGAAACCTACATTTGTAGATAGAGGAACTAAATATGAAGTCAAGGTTCCGTTTGAACACATGAAGTTTGAAAGAATTATTGATGCTAACCAAACAGGAACAAGTCCTTATACATCAATAACATCACCATCTCCATACATAACAGATATATTGTGGGGTTATTCAGCAGATGGAGATTTTGAATCTAAAACAGATGTAACTCCAGCTACAGGAAATTATTCTCCAGTATTAACTAAACCACTGGTGTTTTATGCAATACAAGAAACAGGGTTAAGTTCAGGAACAGGAATTAAATGGATTTCAGATGGAACGCCTATAGAAATAACACAATATTACAGACCGTCAAATACAAATGAAGATGGTACAACATCAACAGCACCAGCGTTTACAATTAACTTTGATGATGAAATTGATGAATGGAATTTAACAAATTATAGTACAAATGGTTTAACTAATTCATTGTTTAAAAAATTCTACGCTAATTATATTAATGGCATATTTGAAGAAAAGAAAAGAATATATAAGTTAAAAGGTTACTTGCCAACAGATATATTAGCTAATTATAGATTAAATGATGAGCTTGTGATACAAGATAGAACTTTTACGATTAATTCTATAAGTACAAACTTTAAAACTGAAGTAAGTCAATTAGAACTATTAAACAAATTATAAATATGATTAAAGATATACTTGATTTATTAAATGCCTCTGAGTGGTATGGAGCTGGAGAAAATACAGAAATAGCTAAAGGTAAGTATGCAGCAATAAATAGTTTTGAAGAAATGAAAGAACAACTTAAAAGACTGAGACATGGCAACTAAGAAAATACTTATTCAAGTAATACTTGACGATAAAGCAAGTGCTTCAAACAAAAAACTTGGTAATAGTTTAGGGAAAACTACTACTGAGTTTAAGAAAATGACAGCAGAACAAGAGAAGCAATATATTACTCAACAAAAAAACGTAATACAAAATAAATTATATACTGATTCTCTTAAACAGCAAGCTTTATCTCAAGTAGATGTAGCAGAAGCAACTGGTAATGCAAGAGCACAATCTGGATTAAATAATGCAATACTTTTAGAAACTGGTCGTTTAGCTTCGGATGCTTCTTATGGGTTTACTGCGATGGCTAACAACTTAGGTCAAATAGTAAGTTTATTTGGTTCTTTTGTAAAAACTAATGATGGAGTTATAGCTTCATTCAAACAACTAATTGGTTCTTTATGGGGTACTGGTGGATTATTAATAGGTATTCAACTATTAATTTCATTTGGTCCTGCAATATTAAAGTTCTTTAAAGACTTAGTAGGATTTGGAAATGAATTAAAAGAATCTTTTGAAGATATTAGTTCAAGTATAGGAAACACTACAGGTAGATTTGAAATTTACATAAGAACATTACAAAACGCTACAAAAGGTGAACAAGAACAATTAGATGCAATTTATGCATTAAATAAAGAGTTTCCAGAATATATAGATAAATTAGAAAAAGCTGGATTATCAATAGAAGATGTAAAAAACAAAACACAAGCTTCTTTAGATATAAATAAATTACAAAGAGAAGAAATAAAAAAACTTGCTATATCAAGAGCAGCACAAAGCGAAATAGAAAAAGAATCTTCAAAATTATTACAAATACAAATAGATAAAGAAATAGCAGTAAGAAGTGCATTAAATGATAAACAAAATGAGATTGATGCACAAGAAGAAAGAATAGCTTATAATAAAAAAATAAGAGAAAAAAGGTTAACTGAAGAAATTACAGCAGCAGAAGGGCTAAAAGTTTTAAATAACGAGAAAGATATTTTAAATCATGAAAAAGAACTAATTAGAATAGATGAAAAAATAGAAAAACAAAAAGAACTCCGTGAAGTTGAAACTGAAGAAGAGCAAGAAATAAAAAACAGAATAAATGTATTATTAGGATTTTCAGATATTGCTACTGAAATTACAGAAAGAACAGTAGTATCAACGCAAGAAATACTTACACAAGGGGTTGAACAAAACGAAGAATATTTAGAAAGATTTAGACAGATAATGGCTGGAGAAGCTTTAGAAGCAGGGTTAGAAGAAAGAGATGCAAGTCTTGCAGAATTTGGCGAAAAATATAAAAAAAGATTAGAAGATGCTACAAGATATGAAAAGATAGAAGCTGATGCAAGAATAAGAATAAAAAAGGGTTACTTTGATTCCGTAAGTTCTATTAGTAAAGGATTAAAAGCATTAGGAAGTTTAGATGATGGTTTTAAAATAGCAGCAATTATTACAGAAAAAGCAGAAGCTATTGCAAAAGTAGTAATGAAAACAAAAGAAACTAACACTGTAATTCAAGCAGCCTCTCAAGCAAGAGCTGCATTAGGTGACGTTACTGCTGTTCCAAGAGGAAGAGTTAGAGTGTTAAAAAATAATATAGTTTCTGGGGTGAATATTGCAGGTATAGTTGCAGCAGCAGCAGGAGGTATAAGTGCAATTAAAAGCAAATCATCTGTAGCGGCATCTTTGAGTGGTGGAGGAGACGTAGGAGGAGGAGCAGAGGTTCAGGCTCCTGACTTTAATGTTGTAGGAGCAGGTGGAGTAAGTCAATTGGCAACCACATTAGCAGGTGTAACAGGGCAACCATTAAAAGCGTTTGTTGTAAGCAAAGATATAACATCAGCTCAAGAACTAGAAAGAAATATTACAAACACGGCATCAGTCGGTTAATTATTAAAATAAATTCAATATGAAAATAGTAGAACTACTTATAGACGAAGAACAATTATTATCAGGAATAGAAGCTATATCTATAGTTGATGAACCTGCAATAGAAGAGAACTTTATTGCACTATCTAAACAACAAGAAATACAATTAGCTGAAGTTAGTAAAGACAAAAAGATATTAATGGGAGCTGCCTTAGTTCCTAACAAAAACATCTATAGAAGAAACGGTGAAGATGAGTATTATATATTCTTTAGTGAAGATACAGTTAGACAAGCATCTCAACTGTTTTTAATGAGAGGTAATCAAAATAAATCTACACTAGAACATCAAGCTGAATTGCATGGATTATCTGTAGTTGAATCTTGGATTATAGAAGATGAAGTACACGATAAATCAAGAAAGTATGATATGAATCTACCAGTAGGTACTTGGATGGTTTCTATGAAGGTTAACAATGATGAGGTATGGAATGACTATGTTAAAACTGGTAAAGTAAAAGGATTCTCTATAGAAGGTTATTTTACTGATAAAATAGCTATGAGTAGGATAAATGAAATAGACAATGAAGAAGAAGCTAAAGAAATACTATTAGAGATTGCTAATTCAATACTAGATAATAAATATGAGTTTGCTACTTATAGTGATTACGGAAGTGGCGTTAGAAATAACGCTAAAAGAGGTATTGAACTTAATAAAAAAGTAAATAATAAATGTGCCACAAGCGTAGGAAAAATTCGTGCACAGCAGCTCAGTAGAGGCGAAAAATTAAGTGTGTCAACAATTAAGAGGATGTATTCTTATTTAAGTCGAGCAGAGACATATTATGATGCTGGAGACAGCAAAGCTTGTGGAACTATATCTTATCTATTATGGGGAGGTAAAGCAGGTTTAGCTTGGTCAAGAGGTAAGCTGAAAGAATTAGGAGAAATAGATTTAAACGATAATGACCCATGTCAAGCAGGATATGAGCAAATTGGAATGAAAGATAAAAATGGTGTATTAGTGCCTAATTGTGTTCCTAAAAATTAAGTTATGAGTAAAACAAATGAAACGTTAGGACAAGCCGTTCCAAGTGGTAGTAGAAGAGGATGTATGTGTAAAAATGGCACTTATTCAAGAAAGTGTTGTGACGGAACTTATAGAAGTCAAGGAGTGGGCAGAATTAGTGCTTTGTCTCCTAAAGAAAATATGTATAGAGTTGAGTTTTGTGCAGACGGTCACAAACACAATATTTGGTCTGACACAATATCTTTAGTTGTTGGTAATGTTTATCATTTAACATTAAAAAATAGTCATCACACAGGATGTTATACTGTGCTTAAAACAACAACAGAAGTTGGATTAGAAATTGAATCTGTTACATTATATGATAATTGTACAGCCTGTATTGCTGCAAATTAAAAATCTAACAACCTTTTTACATACAGTTATTTAAGTAAGATAAATTAATTTAATAATCGAAATTTATGGAAAACACTAAAGCTACCTCGATTTTGAACGACATCATGGAAAAACTATCATTAGTTAAGAAAGATGAAGTAAAAGAAGTTGAAGTAAATCAAGAAGTAAATCTTTCGGAACAAATTAAAGAAGAAGAGAAATTATCTCAAGAATTAACAGAACTTGCCTGCCAAGAAGAAGTTAAAGAGAAATTATCTACTGAAGAAGTTGTTTCTGAAGAATTACAAGACGAAGTTCCTGTTATAGAGGAAGCTTCTGAAGAAATTGAAATGGATGAAACTAAATACGTTGGGAGAGACGAGTTTGATTCTAAAATCTCTGAATTAAAAGGAATGATTGAGGAAATGAAATTAGGTTACAGTGAAGAAAAACTATCTATGGAAACTAAAATAGAGAAGTTATCTGCTGAACCAGCTTCAGAACCAATATCACACAACCCTGAGGGGGAAACAAAACAAAACTTTAAATCTTTTGGTCAAAACAGAGTTATGAACACTAGAGATAGAGTAATGAACAGAATTGCTAATTTAAAATAAACTAAAACAAAAACAATTAAAAAATGGCTACTACTACATCAATTACTACTTCTTATGCAGGTGAATTTGCAGGGAAGTATATTTCTGCTGCTTTATTATCAGGTGTTACTCTTGATAAAGGTGGTATAGAAATAAAACCAAACGTAAAGTTTAAAGAAGTAATTAAAAAAATTGCTACTGATGCTAACGTAATTAAAGACGGTACTTGTGACTTTACAGCTACAGGTACTTTATCATTAACTGAAAGAATACTTCAACCAGAAGAATTCCAAGTAAACCTTGAACTTTGTAAGCAAGACTTTAGAAGTGATTGGGAAGCTGTATCTATGGGATATTCTGCTTTTGACAACCTACCTCCAAAATTCTCTGACTATCTAATTGGTCACGTTTCTGGATTAGTTGCTGAAAAAACAGAAAACAATATCTGGTCTGGCGTTGTCGCTAATGCTGGAGAATTTGACGGATTTACAACTTTAATGGGAGCTGACGGAGATATTATTGACGTTGCTGCTGGAACCGTAACATCTTCTAACGTAATTGCAGAGCTAGGAAAAATAGTTGATGCTATTCCTTCTGCTTTATATGGAAAAGAAGATTTATACATCTATGTATCTCAAAACATCGCTAGAGCTTATGTAAGAGCACTAGGAGGATTTGGAATCTTAGAAAACGCTGCTGGAACTGAAAACGTATCTAGCATTGGAGCAAACGGTGTATCTAATCAAGGTACTATGTGGTGGCAAAATGGAGCATTATCTTTTGATGGTGTAAAATTATTTGTTGCTAACGGACTTGGTGACAACAAAGCTGTTGCTGCTGAAAAATCTAACTTATTCTTTGGAACAGGTCTTTTATCTGACCATAACGAAGTAAAAGTTATTGATATGGCTGACTTAGACGGTTCTCAAAACGTAAGAATTGTTATGAGGTTTACTGCTGGTGTACAGTATGGAATTGGTGCTGATATTGTACTTTATTCTTAATAAATTAAATTAACCAAAAATTAGGGTAGGTGGGTTAATGCTTACTTACCCTTTTTTTATAATAAAAAAATAAAACTATGGCTTGCGATTTATCATTAGGTAGAAAAGAACCTTGTAAAGATGTTGTTGGTGGCATAAGAGCAGTTTATTTTACTGATTTTGGAGATTTAGGTACAGTTACAGAAACTGACGATGAAATAACAGATTTATCTGGAACTTTCACTGCCTTTAAATACGAAGTAAAAGGAAACTCATCTTTTGAACAAAACATTACGTCTTCAAGAGAGAATGGAACTACATTCTTTGAACAAACATTAAATTTAACACTACATAAGTTATCTAAAGAAGACAATAAAGAATTAAAATTATTAGCTTACGGAAGACCTCATGTTGCTGTTGAAGATTATAACGGAAATGTATTTTTAATGGGACTACAGCATGGAGCTGATGTATCAGGAGGTACTATAGTTACTGGAGCTGCTATGGGAGATTTAAGTGGTTATACACTTAGTTTATCTGCTATGGAAGTAAAACCAGCTAACTTTGTAGATTCACCTACATCTGCTGACCCTTATGCTGGAATGAGTAGTGCAACTGTAACTGTTACAGTAGGTACTAATTCATAATAACTAAATTTAATTAGGTTAAATCAAGGGATGCTTCGGTGTCCCTTTTTTTATGAAAACAAATTAAGTATTATTTGTTACTTATAATATGGTAATATTAACGACATCAACAGACGCTCAGAGTTTTAAGGTAATTCCTAGAAGTGCAGAAAGCTCAGTTACTTTTGAATTAACCGATAAATCTAAAAGAACTACAAGTGCTGTTACTGTTTCTGTAACTAATTCTAACGGCTATATGACGCTCACAGGGAGCTTTTCTTTAATTGAGGATAGGTTTTATTCATTTGCAATTAAAAGTGGCTCTACGGTAATATATAGAGGTTCTATTTTCTGTACAAATCAAACTAATTTTAATACCTTTGATGTACATTCTGGAGAATACACTACAGAAAATACATACGATAACGATTTTGTAATAATATGAGAAAAGTAAATAAAATGGCAAAAAAGAGATACAACAGCAAATCTTTGCCAAAAGTAGAAAAAGGAAAGATACATATAGTTAATATGTCATCTTATACTAGACCTGAGGTTAAAGAACAATACAATAGAGAGTGGGTTGAGTATGGAGATGACAACAATTATTTTGATTATCTAATAGACAGATATAATGGCAGTCCAACAAATAATGCTGCTATTAATGGTATAGCAGAAATGATATATGGTAAAGGAATAGATGCTGTAGAAGAAGATACAAAAGGTAAAGACTATATAGAGATGAAAGAGCTCTTTACTAAGTCTTGTATGAAGAAAGTATGCTATGACTATAAAATGATGGGTCAAGCTGCAATTCAAATAATCTATTCTAAGGACAGAAAAAAGATTGTGCAAGTAGAACATATACCTGTAGAGACGTTAAGGGCAGAGAAAGCAAATAGCAAGGGTGAAATACAAGGTTATTACTATGCTAAAGATTGGTCAGAGGTTACATTTAAAAGTCAACCTAAAAGAATACCTGCATTTGGCACAAGTAATTCAGGGTTAGAGATATTATATATAAAACCATATAGAGCTGGATTTTATTATTATTCTCCAGTAGATTATCAGGGTGGTTTACAGTATGCAGAACTAGAAGAAGAGATAGCTAATTATCATATAAATAATATACAAAATGGACTTGCACCAAGTATGCTTATAAACTTTAATAATGGTGTTCCTACAGAAGAGCAAAGAAGTTTGATTGAGCAAAACATACAGGAAAAGTTTAGTGGTTCTTCTAATGCTGGTAGATTTATATTAGCGTTTAATGATAGCAAAGAACTCTCTGCAAGTATTGAACCAGTTATACTAAGTGATGCACATGAGCAGTATAAATTTCTTAGTGATGAATCTATGAGAAAGGTAATGGTATCACATAGGATTGTATCTCCTATGCTTGTAGGAATAAAAGACAACACAGGTCTAGGAAACAATGCAGAAGAATTACAGACAGCTTCATTACTTATGGATAATACAGTTATAAGACCAATGCAAGTCACTATACTAGATGAACTAGAAAAAATATTAATGTATAACGGAATTGAATTAGATATATACTTTAAAACACTACAACCTTTAGAATTTACCGATTTAACTAATGCTGTTACAGATGCAGAAATAGAAAAAGAAACAGGAATAAAAAAAGATGATAGTGAAGTAATAGAAGATGAATCCATAAATATAGAAGAATAATGGCAAAAGCACTATTTATAAAAAGGTCAGATTTAGTTAAAAATACTGCATTAAATTCAAACGTAGATACAGATAAATTTATACAGTTTATTGACTTGGCTCAAGAAATACATATACAAAACTATTTAGGCACAGATTTATATGACAAGATTAGTGCCGATATAATAGCAGGAACTTTAACTGGAGATTACTTGGCTTTAGTAAATGACTATATACAACCAATGCTTATACACTTTGCTATGGTAGAATACTTGCCATTTGCAGCATATTCTATATCAAATGGAGGTGTATATAAACACAACTCTGAAAACAGTCAGATAGCTAATAAAGAAGAGATAGATTTCTTAATTCAAAAGGAAAGAGATTTCGCTGAATATTATGCTCAAAGATTTATAGATTACATGAGCTTTAACGCTCCATCTAAATTTGATGAGTATTACAGTAATTCTAATCAAGATATTTATCCAGATAAAGACACAGGATTTCACGGATGGGTATTATAAAGAAGAACTACAAACCTAAACAGGTTAATGTAAAAAAATTATTAACTTATTTAAAAAAGAAGGATAATGGCTACACTTTCAGGAAATAAAATAAAAAATACTTATCAGTCACTTGTAAAGTTTTCTGATAATGGAAATATAACAGTTGGTGCAAAACAACTAACTGATGGTTTTGGTAATAATTCACCTATGTGGGTATCTACTACACAAGTAGGAATAGGTGTAACACCAGAATCAGGAATAGAGCTTCATGTGTATGGAGATGCTAAAATAGGTAGCAATCTAACAGTCATAGGAAACTTAGTAGTAGAA
>Ga0181399_1000666_pt1 | contig 12568 bp, 19 predicted proteins | sample 22SPOviralmetaG_FD_130128 | JGI IMG/M metagenome (GOLD analysis project Ga0181399, IMG submission 130128) | Marine viral communities from the oligotrophic San Pedro Time Series (SPOT) site, San Pedro Channel, CA, USA - 22 SPOT_SRF_2011-05-21 | ecosystem: Environmental > Aquatic > Marine > Strait...
CCTCGTGAGCGAACCGATCTTCTATCGCTTGCACAGAGTCCTAAGTGTGTAAATAAAGAGATGCTGCATAGTATACGTAATACCAGATATGAACATATACCGTTGTGGTTACATGATAAGTATAAAGGTTTTGATCTATCTATAGAGTATATTGCATTCTTTGTATTTGGTGAATACATACCTGCTGGGAGATCTTTTAGGATGTTACATTCTGATTTGGATTGGAGTGGGTCTGAATGGTATCCTTGTAAAGCTGCTCTGAATTATGAACTCACACGTTATACTACTCGTATGGAATGGTGGGATATGACAGAGGCGAGACAAACAGCTTTCACTCCTGTAGAGGGTGAACACATGGGTATTCGCCCTAACGGTATCCACTACGGTTCACGTAACACCTCTTCAGGTATACCAGGTGAACATACTGGGGCTCGAAAGCTCGATGAAGGGGTTCTCGGTGACAAACCAGTAATCATACGTACAGATGTTCCGCATATCGTTTATGCAGAAGAGTTTATCAAAGAAGAACGAGTATCAATTTCCATCCGATTCAAAGAGAATCCATCAATAGGAGAGTTATATGCCAAACTTCAGCAAGGACCAGTGGGAAAAGATGACACTCAAAATGATACGTCATCTGGCTCTGAAAAAGTATGAACTCAAAATCCCTTATCCAAGATACCGTGATCACATCAAAAAAGGCTATGTACCCATCCACATCAAGGGTAAAGGTATAGCCGCTGGTAGAGAAGAATTCGTTTACAGTAACCAATATTGGCAGTTTGGTAATTCGACGTTTGATGAATACAAAAGATTTGCAAAAGATCCAGTAATCGGTAACATAGATGTTACTGACGATGATGATATTATGATGATCATTTGCGCACACGAAACAGCCCACCATGTACAATACAAAAGACTACCGAGTCTCAAAGCCTTTAAAGGTAAATGGGAAAAACCGCATGGTGAAGGCTTTCAAAAGCTTTACAGATATTTGAGACGAGATCTTGTAAATCCGATTATAAAAGAAAAAAGAAATGGAGTATAATACCTATATGACTTTATATGATAAACTAGAAAGAGCTTTTATGGAGCTTGCAGAGAAAGCATCACCTGGTAATAATTGGGTGATAGGTGAAACCAACCATGTGCCACAGAAACTGGCAACCATCGCTATTAAAATTATGAATGAGCACCAAGATATCGAAGAAAATACGAATCGATCGAGCTTTGACTAATGACTGAAGATGCCAATGACATTAAAGTTCGTCCATGGTGTGCTAAGGCAGTGTATTCAGAATTGGAAGAGTTCGTGCTCGGGTCGATTGTGTTACCAGAAGACACGCCCTCACATGAGATTGAAAAAGCATTATATGACCACGCTCATACATTTTTGCCTACAGGTTTTAAAATTATTGAGCCATTGTGTGGTGCTATCTTGTTTGTTCCAGAAGAGGACTTATCATGAGTCAACATGAAGGAATGTTCCAGAAGAGGACTTATCATGAGTCAACATGAAGAAATGATTGTTGCTGATGGACTTCAATACGAAGTTCGTAATTATCGCAAGAAAAATCAGTACTCTTGGAACTGGTCTTGTCAAGTATGCGGTGATAGTACAACAAATCAGCGTAAAGCAAGATTCTGGGTAGATGCTAAGAATAATAGCTTAGTATGTCATTGCTTTAATTGTGGTTATTCAGCACCATTTAGAATGTATGTAAGAGATTTTCATGCACATGCATACGAGAACCTTAAACGTGCAAATGTAAAAGAAAATCAGCCAACACTCTTTGACCTTGATCGTATTGTTAATCGATGTGACAGTGAAACACTCACAAAACTGTTTTACATCGATCAATATCCAAGTCATGTCAATTGGACTAATCAACTTAGATCTAAAAAAATCAAATTGAAAAAGTATAATCTAGAAGTACTGTTAAATCTGCATAGGAAATATCATGAAGTTCGATAAAAACAAAGCCCCAATTTCACTCATTCCACCTGAAGCTCTTACAGAAATTGCTAATGTATTTGCTTTTGGTGCAGAAAAGTATGCAGTAAATGACTGGCGTAGAGATGCTAATAACACTGATTGGTCTCGCACCTATTCTTCTATTCAAAGACATCTTATGCTATTTTGGCAAGGTGAAGATATTGATCCAGAATCTGGCATGTCTCATGTTGCTCATGCAGCCACCCAAATTATGATCTTGTTAGTACAAATGCAAGAAGGTAAAGATGCAGATGATAGGTTCTCAAATGAGTAAACCATCAGAAACTATGTCAATTACACCTGAGGAATATGGAATGATCGATTACAAATATAACGAAGGTGAACTTCTTGGTCAGCTTACTAAGTATGTTAATGATACATATGGTGAGCATTACGCAGTAAATAAATTTCAAGCAACAGAGTTTATCATCGATGGTGGGCATGGTGAAGGCTTTACAATTGGTAATATTATGAAGTATGCTCAGCGTTATGGTAAAAAAGACGGTTACAACCGCAAAGACCTTATGAAAGTACTTCATTATGGTCTAATTGCATTATATGTTCACGATTTAGAGAAAGAAAGTAAATAGATGAAATACATCACTACACCTTTAATTGGTTTAGCTATTCTAGGTTTAGGTACTACAGAAGCACCTGCTAAAAACAAAGGTTCTATTGATATTGGATACAAAGTGGAAGACAGTAATACTAAGAACTTGAATGTTCATCAGAAATGGAACTGGGAACCAGAAGGTAAAGACTTTCAGATTGAGACAGAAACCAATCTATACAAGACACAAGTAGGTGGTGAAGACCTTACTAATCGTGCTGATGGTGAGTATGAATTTATTCTAAACTTCACACCCACACATTATGGTATCGCAAACTTTGGTTTCAATCACAATGCTAATCGTGATATTGGTGAGTTCCGTCCACACACTGGTGTTGGTTGGGGTTGGAAGTTCTTTCGTAATGATAGATGGAAAATGTCTCACGAAGTTACATTGACTCAAATGGGAACTGAAGAATATAGTGAGATTGTATGGCGTAATTCTACTTGGGTAAGATACCAACATCCAGATAGTAAGTGGTCATTTACTAACAAGTACTTATTTGAGAATGGATCGAATGTCCATGAACTTACAAAGAACGAAATGATTATCAGCTATCAGTTGTCTACAAATACAACTTTCAAAGTAAGAGATTTGTATATCACTGATGATGCTGAAGAAGAATATAGCGTATCATACATTACATTGGGGTATAAATTCTAATGGATTTAGTTAATGCGTGGAACGAACTTAGTTACCTTGATGGTATATTGTTTACCATCTGGTTAGCGATATTGTATATTGGTAAAAAGAAAATTGATAAGTGGATTGATTAATGATTAGAGTATTAGCATTAAGTTTACTATTGGCATCATGCGTTGTGTATGAAACCAAAGCAGCAGAGTTTCAAGGCCTTTACAGTGGTTTGATTATGGGATTTAAGTTTGAAGAAGATGCCGATGGTATCAGTCGACGTGATAGTAACACAGACGTTCACTTCATTAAAGACATGTCAACCAATAGCATGATTTATGGTAAGTGGAAGTTTAGCGACACACTTGAGATGGATGCTGGTTTATCACATGTCAGCGATACTTTTCATCCTGATGATGAGTACTATAAGAACCAACTCTTTCTTAAACTACAGAAATGTGTAGGATACTGCAAATGATTAATAATTTTATTTGGGCAGTTGGTATTGTAGGTGTGATCGTAGTATTGGGTGCAATTTGGGAATCCAAAAAATGATTTGGTATTTTGGTATAATCCTATTGTTAGTAGTAATGATATATATTGGAGATGTAGATGTCAGATAATTGGGTACAAGATATGGAAAACTTTCACAACCATCATGGTGTGAGACAAGCTGTATCTTATTTAGATGAAGAACAACTTCATCAGTTTCTTATTTTTCGCCTAGCTTTTCTTAAAGAAGAACTAGATGAAACATTCAAAGCATTTAAAGAAAAAGATGAAGAAGAAATTGTAGATGGTCTTATTGACCTTTGTGTTGTAGCAATTGGTACACTTGACTTGTTTAAAGTAGATGCTACAAAAGCATGGAATGAAGTACTTCGAGCAAATGTAACTAAAGAAGTTGGTATCAAACCAGAACGTCCAAACCCGCTGGGCCTTCCGGATCTTATTAAACCTGCGGGATGGAAAGCACCAAACCATGGCGGAAATACTGGAATTCTCTCCCAAGCCACGACTCGGAAACAATAGCATGTTACCCACAGTTCGTGATGTTCGAGCTCATTTTATTAATGAGTTACTTCATGAAAACTATACCAAAGATCGTAATGGTGGTAAGACCATTGAGATGATTGGAGCATGTTTTGTAGCTGATGAGCAATCTATTTTTGGAGAACCCAATCAAACTTATATCAATTCAGAAATCGATTGGTATCTAAGTCAATCAACAAACATTTATGATATCTATGAAGAAGAAGGTAAGCAACCACCATCAGCTTGGACAGCAACTGCTAATCAGCATGGTGAAATCAATTCTAACTATGGTTACCTTATCTTTGATGATAAATTCTACAATCAATATGACCGTGTTCTTGATGAACTAACACAGAATCCTGATTCGCGTCGAGGTCAAATGATTTATAATCGTCCTTCTATCTGGACAGAATTTAATGACAATGGCAAAAATGATTTTATTTGTACAAATGCTGTTGGTTATTATATTCGCAACGGTCAATTGCATGCTAATGTTCAGATGCGTTCTAATGACGTTGTATTTGGATATAAGAATGATTATGCTTGGCAAAAATACGTACAGGTTCAGCTAGCCAAAGACTTAGGTGTTGATCCTGGGCAAATCGTATGGCAAGTTGCTAATCTTCACGTTTATGATCGTCACTTTCACCTTGTAAATTAATTCTCTTTTAGAGTATAACCCTAATATGAAGAACTTAATGAGAGAAAAGATTATCTTAGTCGATTGCGATGGCGTCCTCTTAGATTGGAAATTTGCATTTCAAACATGGATGGAAACACATCACAATCTGACTTGCAATGACTCAGATCAATACGAAATTGCTGGAAGCTATGATATGTCTGCAGAAGACTTTGAAAGTTATGTCATAGAGTTCAACAACTCTGCAGCGATTGGATTTCTGCCACCGCTGAGAGATGCAGTGTATTACCTTAAGCGTCTTCATGAACGCCATGGTTTTCAATTTCACTGTATTACCGCTCTCTCGAATCATAGGCATCCGCAAATGCTTAGAGAGAAAAACTTAGAATATCTGTTTGGTAAAAATATCTTTACAAAATTTATCTACCAAGATACTGGTAGGTCAAAGCTAAAAGATCTTGCAGAATATTCTGATACTAAATGTTTTTGGATTGAAGATAAAATCGAAAACGCTATGGATGGTTTAAAAGTAGGACTTGATCCGATTATTATCGCTCATGATTACAATAACGATCTAGACGTAACAGATGGTATTCCTCGACTCTGGAAATGGAAACATATCTATAACTATATTCTTAATGAAATTGGAGAAGAATAATGGCTAAAAAAGTATCTATCTACAAACTTCTTGTAGAACTAATTGAAGAAGCAATTTACATTCATCAAGTCAAAAATGTAGATGAATGCATTAAGTACATGACTACAGTTTCTCACTTACGTCATCTTGATAAGAATGAAATTACTAAAATCATGGAAAGAGTTATGCTTGGAACTAGTGACAAGTTCCGTAAACCACAAAAACAAAGAGCATAAATATAATCTATATCATGAGGTAACCAATGCGTAAAATTAAAATCAAAAAACCTCCTGGACAAAAGCCTCAACTGCCTCTTGGTGGCTATGGTTTTGTCATTGGCAATGGTACAAGTCGCAAAGGACTTGATATCAAACAACTTGCTGATTGGGGTAAAATCTATGCCTGTAACTGGTTCTTTCAAAAAGAGTTTAGACCACATGTACTAGTAGCTTCTGATGAACCTATGACTAAAACAATTTTTAAAAGGTTCGAAAGATACTCTAGAATTAATTGGTTCTATACATGGTTTTCAAAGCCTGGTTCAGGTGCAAAGAAAATTCCTACACCTGAAAAATTTGCAGCTGGTCCATCAGCTACATATATTGCTGCTCATACTCATAAATGTGAAAAGATATTTTTAATTGGTAACGACTTTTTTGGTCTTGATTCTCCTGTAGATGTAAATGTTCCTGATAACAATGGTATTATGAACAATCTATATGAAGGTGAAAAGCATTATGCGAAGCTCCATGAAGATGATGATGTTAAGAATGGTGCACCAACATTTAGGAATTGGCAACGTCGTTTTCAATGGATCATTAAACAATTTCCAGATACAGAGTTTTATCACGTAAATCCTTTTCTAGATAAGTCTCCTCCACGTCTTGTTGGCTTTGATAATTGGCATCAAATTACTTTTGATAATCTTATTGATCACTTAGAAAACGATGCTGATTTAAAAGACATTAAACAAATTACTGATGAAGATAAACAATTAGCGTATGGTAAGAATCCAGATGATGAACGTGCTTCTTTAGAGCGTCAAATTTCTGGTCAAGAAAACATCATCTTTCCAGATTTGTTAGATCCAAAACAAGTAATAGAAATTAGAATTGCTGCACTAAGAGAACAGAAAAAGCATGGAGATGATGGTGCAAATGTTTCCTTAAATCTCGAGATTGGTGATCATGTTATAACAGTTCCAGGAATGCATTATATCGAAAATGGACATGTCAAATGGCCAACAGAAGATATGATGAAGATGGCTTATGCAGAAGAATTAAAAACAAGACCACAACCTCAAGCTGCAATTAATCTTACACCGCCACCACCACCAAAATCTAAGAAACAGAATTCAGGATTGCCACCGCCTCCTCCAATCGTATAAATAGGGTATGAAATGGTTACTTTTATTAACAGCATTATCAGTGTCTGCAGTTGCAGCATGGTATTCAATCGCAGGGTTGGCTGCAATATTTGCAGCAGCAGCAATTCCTGTAATCATAATGGGAGGCGTTCTTGAAACCGGTAAACTGGTTGCAGTTACATATTTACACAGGTTTTGGCATGAAGCTCCTAAATTGCTTAGGGCTTATCTTACTTTTGCTGTTGCTTTCCTCATGTTCATCACCTCAATGGGAATCTTTGGATTCCTCTCCAAAGCCCATATTGAACAAGGAATTACCGGTGGAGACAACAGCGTGCAAATCACACGACTCGACTCCAGAATCGGAAGAGAACAAAGAGCAATTAGAGACGCAGAACAAGTCATCGGACAGCTTGATCAAGCCGTGCAAGTCCTCATCGACAACGACCGCATCAGAGGCCGTTCGGGGAGTATTTCTACGCGAGCTAATCAAAAGCCTGAGAGGGATCAACTCGCCTTAGTAATTAGAAATGCTGAAAAGGCTATTGATTCACTTGAAGAAGAAAAACTAGTACTAAGTAAAGATCAAATTCTAATAGAAGCTGAAGTTGGTCCAATTAAGTACATTGCAGAATTAATTTATGGCGAAACGAGTCGCACTGTATTAGAAGATGCAGTAAGATGGGTAATTATATTATTGGTAATTGTATTTGACCCATTAGCAGTCGCATTGTTGATTGCATGGAATGATATTGTTAATCGCGAAAGAAAAAAAGAACCTCAACACACTAGTCATGAGGGTATTAACATTGAAATACCGACTGATGATATGGAACAGCTACCTGACGGTACTTGGCGAAAGAAAAAGAAAAAGACTGGTGCCCAGTAAATAGTGCCCAGTAAATAAAAAAGGAAACAAAGATGAGACAGTCGATTAATGCTGTCGTTGTTTCTTTAGTATGTACGTTTGCGTTAACAACAATAGCAAAAGCAGAACCTGATTACACATATCAAGATGGAACTAATAGTACGTATACTATTATTGACAATGATACCACCACGAGTTCTACGGTAAATTCAACAAATTCGAATACAAATAGTAATACCAACACGAATACTAACACGAACTCTAATACAAATAATAACACTTCGACTTCAACTAACACGAATTCGAATACAAATACAAACACTTCAAGTTCTACAGTGAACAGCACATCAGAATCAAGTGTTGACCAAACAGTTAACCAGACTAATACAAATACAAATAATAATACATCGACTTCATCATCGACAAGCACATCTGGCGTAACAACAAATAACACCAATAACAATAAGAATGAAAGTGAGACTACTGTTAAGTCTCCACCACCTAGTGCTATTTCACCTAATATTGGTTCATCTTATTCACAAGATCTTTGTACAACTGGTATATCTGCTGCGGTACAAACGCAGATTCTTGGTATCTCGGGTGGTAAAGCAGTTCGTGATATGAATTGTGAACGTATTAAACTCTCTAAGACAATGTATGATATGGGCATGAAAGTTGCTGCAGTATCTACAATGTGTCAAGATGAACGTGTATGGAAAGCCATGAAAATGGCAGGAACTCCATGTCCTTTCGAAGGTAAGATTGGCGAAGAAGCCGCTAAACTTTGGAAGGCATATCCAGAACTAGTTCCTGATAATGCTCTAGATGAAGTGAAGATTAAAGAGGACTTAGAAGGTGGCAATAAAGTTTTATACACTATTGGCGGTCTTTTGTTGCTCGTTCTTCTTTAAAGCAAACGCACAGACAACAATCAATCTAGGTGATGATGCTTATACATCCGTTAACTTAGGTTTTGATCTCACTTATTTTGGCGAAACATTCGATAAAATTACAATCTACACAAATGGCATGACATTATTTGGCAACAATAATGGATATGCTCAGAATTGTTGTAATGGATATTCACCTACAGAAGAAATGCATGATTATGGTCTGTTTCCTTTTTGGACAGACATAATTGGTGGTTCTATTACATATCAATCCGATAATATTGATTCTTTTTCTATCAGTTGGGATAATCAGTTTGAGTATTATAACCAGCAAACAAACAATACTTTTGGCTTGGATATTAAAGCGTCAACTGGCGGTGCTTTGATAGATTTTTGGTATGATGAATTAGATATTCGCAATCACGATATATGGTCTGGTCTTACTGGTGATATATCAGAAGGCGAAGTTGTTGAGAACTTTTTTCACGATAGGCAAGATGGCTTGTTTACAGGTGGTTCTGAATTAGATTTCACGTGGAATGATTCTGGTTATGTTGACTGCTCTAATCCTTTAAATGATCCAAGCTGTAGTGGTTACGAAGAAGCGTACTTCAATCAACAATGTTCTTCAGACCCTCTCTATAATCAGCAATGTCCAGGATATGAACAGGCTTATACAGATCAACAATGTTCTTATGATCCATTGTATGACCCATCATGTTCAGGCTATGAAAAAGCTTATGAAGACCAGCAATGTTCAGCCGATCCATTGTGGTCACCTAAATGTCCCGGCTACCAAATGGCATATGAAGAAGAACAATGTAAGACAGATTCTCAATGGTCATCTACATGTCCAGGCTATAAGTTTGAAACATTCTCGTTTGAATCATCGAGTAGTTCTTCCTTTGAAGACTTTAGTTTAGGAGATACTGGTGAAGAGTATGACGCATTTGGTAACGTAAAGACAGAAGAAAACGAAATGTACTCTGAACCTATTGATGACATCTCTATGATTAATGAATACAATGACTTTGAACCACAATTTGATAGAGTCTTTGAAGACGAAATTATATTTGAAGAAAGTTTTAGTATTGAACCAGAACTCGATGAGTTCATACCTGAAGATATTAAAGAAGCCATTGAAGATTTAGAAGTGCTCGCTGAAGAGCAAGAAGAAAGAAAAGAAATTGAAGAAGCTAATAAGGAGATAGAAGAAGATGTGGTGGTTATTACCGAAACAACTCCAACCGAAGAAACAGAATCAGGAAAAACAACAAGGCGGTCAGGATCTCGTATCGGCCTTAGTGTTGGCCTCGGCACTGCTAGTAGTCTTGTTGCTGGGATCATATCAAATAGTATCGAATCGGGACAATCCGCGGCTGCACAAGGTACAGGAAGCGGAGGATACTTTGAAAGTGGGCAGGGAGGGATATCTGCAATTGCTGGAACAGGAGTATCTTTCACTGAAATGAAAAATGGATTTGCTAACGATACACAGGGTGCACAGAGCAGTGGTGTTAATATAGATCTACAATCATTTTCACTCAGTGGATCGTTACAGGTAGATAACTTTAAATTTGAAATTAAAGAACAATCACTAGCCGAAAAAATGGCTGAAAGTGTAAGAAAAAAGAATTTAGATAATCAATCTGGTATTTTCAATAAACAAATTACCCAATTAGAAAACATTGCTAATGGAAACAATTTAAATAAATACTATGCAGAAGCTTTGACGGATGCGACTTCCTTTTATAATGACCGTAAGATATACGAAGATGTAACTCTTCGAGATAAGGCCGACTCTTTGTACAGAATGCAAAGTGCAAACTATGGTCTTATGCAAGAAATTATTAGGAGTCAATACTAATGGCTGAAATAGAATTTGGTGGAGTAAAGTTCACTGGTGGTAAAATGATGGTGGTAATAACAGCACTTTCAACTTTAGGTGGTGCTATGTGGGGTGGCTTCGAAGCATATTCCCGTTATAAAGCAATGGAAGAAAAAATTGCTGCATTCCAAACACCTGATCTTTCTCATATAGAAAAAAGTCTAGCTGTACAAAACGAAAAAATGGATTCTATTCAAAATGAAGTTGGTATTGTAATGCAAGAACTGAATATGATTACTGGCGATTTAAGAGATGTCAAACTCGATGTAAGAGACGAACAAAAACGTCTATACGTTCTAGAAACTGCTACACAAAAAGATTTACTTGATATTAGAAAATCTATTAGAGAACAAATCGAAGAAGCACTAAAAAACCCACTCAGTCAATAAATGATTAACTGGTGGGTTTTCCTAGCAGGTTTCACAACCTTCTATTATTTACTAAATACTTTTAGTCAGCAGCTAGGCTTTTAAAGTAATCTTCTAGATCTTCATCATCGTTATTTGAGGCTGATGTTGTATTACCATCATCCTTAGTTTCAAACACTTGAGCAAAATCATCACCACTGCTAGAAGAAGTTTCAGCAGTAGGCGTTGGTGTTGGATTACTTACTGGAATGGCTGCTTGCTGAGCTGGTGTATCACCCATATAGGTTTCACCAAGAACATCCATAAGTTTTTGTTTCAGTTCGTCATAACCTTTGAATTTATCTTCTCCAACAAGACCATGAACATCATGCTGAGATTCATAGACTGCACGAAGCTTATCTTCTGCTTCACTCATTGGACTTGCTTTTTCAAAGGAAGAACTGTCATAGTTCCAATAACCACCGACCATTTTAATTTTGATGCGGAAATTAGCACCTTCAATTAGATCAAAAGGATTAATTGGATCTTCATCTGCAAATTCTGGTTGCATAGCATTCATGACTTTTTCATAAATTTTTTGGCCAAATTTGAAGATTTTAACTTTGCCTTCATTTTCCGGATTATTAGGATCTTGAAGGACTAGCGCATTTGCATAATAAGAAGTACGACGTTTTTGTTTACGTGCAAGTTCTTTATTTGCCTCGATGCCCGAATTCCAAAGCTTAGAGTTGTACTCTGATACTGGATCATTTTGACTTAGAGTAGTCAAAGAGTTTTCAATATACCATTTACCACTAGGACCTTGGAAGCCATGGTCATAAATTGTAACAAACGGTGTTTTGTTTGGATCTTTGCCAGGAAGAAAACGAACTACTGCATAACCAGTACCATCTTTACCCATACGAGGTTTCCAGATACGGTCATCATCATATGACTTGGTTTCAGTATTTTGTTTTAGGGATTGTGAAAGCTTCTCGAATTGAGAGTTTCGGTTTTTTAGATAATCATCGAATGACATATTTTGTTTCTCCATTTCATAGTTTCGATTCAGTTGAGTTTAATGTCTGCCTAAGACAGAAGAACATCGCGAGCGATCTCTTCGTAGTATTTATAGTCAAGTTTCTGTAATACAAATGGACTATAATTCCTTATTTTCTTAACATAGTCAGGCCATACAAATGGAACATCTACTTCAGCTTCGTGTTTGTCCATCAAAGGCCACAACTGATTAAGTAATACCACGCTTTCCATTTTTATTTCGCCATCTATAACTTTTTTATGAATGATTGGAATATCATGATTTACTTCCATGCATTTACCAGGACCAGATCTTTTGATGGCATACATATCTTCTCTAAATTGAGATGGCATTTGACGAAGAGTAGCACGCCATTTATCCATTGTACCTTTTTGCATAGACCGAATATATGCTTTAGAGTCATCTAGAAAATGTGATACAAAGAAGTCTGTTAGATCTTCTTTTACATCTATAATCTTTACTAGCTTTTCAAACGCAAATACATCTTTCCTATCTTCATAAGCTTTCACCGATGCTTTGACTTTGCCATTATATTTGAAAAAGTCATAGTCGCTTGAAAAATGTTTTTGCAACGCTAAATATAAGATGTAAGCGTCG
>Ga0181399_1000673_pt1 | contig 12506 bp, 13 predicted proteins | sample 22SPOviralmetaG_FD_130128 | JGI IMG/M metagenome (GOLD analysis project Ga0181399, IMG submission 130128) | Marine viral communities from the oligotrophic San Pedro Time Series (SPOT) site, San Pedro Channel, CA, USA - 22 SPOT_SRF_2011-05-21 | ecosystem: Environmental > Aquatic > Marine > Strait...
AACCTAAAAAATCTATGACTCTTTAATATAAATTTTATTTTGTGTGGCAACTGAATGATTCATTTTGAATGCTAAATCCTCCTGCTTTTTTTTTAAATCGCCGAGTTCGTGTGATACAACTATCTTCCTCATTAGAGTTGTTGAAACTCCTTTATCTATATATTTTTTTGAAGTTTTCAGCAACATTTGTGATAATACATTTTTAGAAATAGGATTCCCTGTTGATGTTGTAAATAATACATCACCAGTCTTTTTTTCTGCTTGACGAATAAATATGCGGATAATTTTACTTAGTTCGACAGGAACATCTATCTTTTTATCTTCACCATAGGTTTTATTTGTCTTGTATTGGTTCATCATATAATACATTTTATCTCTTCCCACCACTAAATAATTAAATTCCTTATCTTCTTTTGAATACTTTTTAGGTGTTGATAATATCATACCTGCGATTTCATTTCTAGTTGGAATTATTTTTAACATATTGAAGATAGTATACATCATCAATAACTCTTTTTCTTTTCCATTTAAATTCTTCTTACTTTTTAATTTTTTTGTTTTAATTTCTTTTAACATTTGATTTAACATTTTTTCAATTTCTTCCATAGTTGCGAAGTTTTTTTTTTGTTTTTCTGATATTTTATTCGTTTGTGAATCATTATATTTTTCATTTAATTCATCCCTGACTTGAATATATTCATCAATTAATTCTTTTTTTTCATCTAACGCCATTAATAATACAATAATAGAATTATAAAAATTTCTTTGTGTTGTAAAATGTTTATCTTCTAATTTAGAAAAAACATTTTTAGGACTTTTTAAAAAGTCATAATTATCCGTTTCAAACATTTTTTTCAACTGATTTAATTGAATTGAATATTGTTTAATTGTTGATGGTTTTGAATTTGGACGTGCTTTAGAAATAATTTCATTAACATTCATTTTTATAATACTTAGATTTTATTTTCTAAATACTTTATGAAAAAAATTTTAAATTATAAAAAAATTACGCGTTGTATACTTCAAAGGTTCCGCCGACAAGTCTTGCAACACGAACATATTCACAATAAACACGGAGTAGATCAACATTCGCAGGAACTTCACTAGTTAAATGTAATTCAATACCACGTTGACCGACACGACCATTCGTTAGACGAGTCCCCATATAGAAGAAATGTCCTTGAAGACCTGCTGCCTGTGAACGACCTTGGAAAGTATCTGTGGTGATTTGACCTGCGACACCTTGGTCAGAATATTCATCACGAGTGATAAATGGTACCGATTCACTATCAGTAAAAATACTAAACATTCTTGCCGTATTATCCACATCACTAGTAAATTCAAAACGATCATTATAGCGGATATTATATTTAAATCCTCCCTGAACACCAGAGGCATTCACAAGAGGCGAACGAGCATTATACTGACCTAAAATAGTTTCTTCATTTTCATTAGTTTTTGATGTAGTTACGATAATTCGAGGAACAATACGATTCGCCATACCGAGATTCCTAATGACACCCGAAGTAAGTCCTGCCGTTGTCGTTGATGCTTCAACAACTCTGTAATCAACAAAAGAGAAAGATAAATCTCCATTTGCTTGTGCGAATCTATCCATTTCATCTGTAGCACCATAGTAAATATAATCAGCACAGAATTTTAATTGATCCCTTACAATATCAACTTCAAGATCGGTATCCGTTCCTGATGGAATTTGAAGACGATGTTTAGTAGTCGGTTGGAATGTTAGTTCAATAGTAATTGGTTCAGTAATCATATATAAAGGAAGTTGATGAACCTTCAGGAATGGGAAAAGATCACTTAAATCAATAGAATACGAAGGACATTGATCCGCAATACTTCCATCCATAGTCGCCCATGTTGGTTGTTTAAGATTTGCCCCAGTAAAAGATACACCATTATCTAAGGAATATCCAGTTGCTCGTGCTTTAGAACCATCAACATATTTGAAATCGTGATTTAAATATCTCCCAGTTAAATATTGTTCCCTTTCAAGATTATTTTCATTTGTAATCAAAGAAGATTTTACACCAAATAATCCTGCCCACGAATCAATTTCATTAATCTGTTTATTACCAATCTTAAGAACTGCTTTCTTTACAACTTGACCGACACCTAGATGCGGAGCAAAATAACCATCAGTAATACCAGCAGCAGGTTTTAACGCCATAAAAATTTTTGAATGCGAAGAAAGGAATCCTTTGTTCTGAAGGACAAACCGACAGAATCCATCGCTAGTAGCACCGCCCTGACTGAACACCACAGGTTCTAAAAGATCCGTCTCGACTTGCTGAATGTAATTTACAGGAATTTGTTTTAACATAAGAAAATTAGGAATGGAATCACCACCACCTTTCGGCATATCTAAATCGTCACTCATTTTTGTTTTATGAAAGAACAATAAAATAAAAAAATAAAAAAAAAATCAAAAAAATAATTATAGAAAATAATTCAATTCATCTGGAAAATGAACCAAATTTTGCTCTCGAATGATTATTTTACTGAATTAATTGAACGCCATTAGGACTGAATACTAACTGGGCACGACTCTTAATGAATATGTAAACTCCCATAGGGCGATCAGATTTAAGATCACTATCAATAGAAAGTCCCCATTGCTCAGTTGAAAAATCCTCACCAGCACCACCGATACCATATTTTACACCGAGACCCATGACAGAACCACCTTCAGGAATAAGATTGTATGCTGTATCTGTAGTAGTAGAAGGAGTCATGGAATAATCACGATTCATATTTGCTGGTGAAATACTAAAACGATCACTAGTATAATCAGGTGAAACAGCATCAACTAAATTTCTTACTATCTGTGGATCAGGAAGTTGAACAGATGCATCATCAACAATATTATTGACATAGTCAAAATCCGCTGGAAATTTAGATCCCCCTTTTAAGAACTGAACTCTGCGGATGGGTGCGAGTGATGTATTACTTGATCCGTCGCCTGATGGATATACAGAGACCTGACCATCAGCAGTTAAAGTATTAATAAACTGAACTGGAACAAATGTAGCAAATGCCGAAATAACATTTCTTAATGCTAGATTGTATTGAAGTTGAGCGTTCGTAGAATTGATAGAAGTGTAAAGTGAAGTAATAGTGTTAAATTCAAAAACACCTTGCGATTGATCACCCGGAGGATCATCCGTGAAATCACTAATTTCACAACATAGTTTAAGATTAGATAGTTCATAATGAGCGTCACCAATTCCAGTAGAAGAACCATTATCAGCATAAAGAACATTACTATCAGGTTGAAGCATGAATTCTAACTGAAGACCTCCGAATGCATCAGGGCGAAGATTAACCATATTTCCACTCATCATAAATCCACTAGGAACATGGAAACTGAAAGAGTTAGTTTGCTTTCCGTTAGCAGGACTTTCCATTACAGATTGACGGAAAGATGTAGCATTAGGCATCATCAAACAAGTTTCACCTAAATGTCCCATTTGATCCTGAAGTGACGAATTTAATGCTAGGTATGTATTTAGATATTTTGAATAATGTCTAACGCTCTCACAGATCATTTTTGATCTAACAGAACGAACATTAAACGATTCAATTACATTATAGATCCCGAGACGATTATTCATGGTAACATTATCACCACTTCGTAGTGGTGTGGGGGTAGCAAGATTATCCTTGTAAGCATTAAAATCACCCACGATGCGAATAGTAGATGGATCAAGGAGTCCATCTTGTGCCGAGATAGTAAATGAAAGGACTGGAAATCCGTTTTTAAAAGATATTTTTCCGTCAGCAGGAATATTATCTGGTCTGATTTCGATGTATCTAGATGTCATTTTTATGATATAAAAATAAAAATTTTAAAATTAAAAAATAAACAAAAAAAGTTTTAAAGGAATTTAAAATTGAACTTCAAGTGAACCATCACGAATAATTAATTTTCTTAGATGGAAAACATACGAATTAAAGATCTTATTCTTCTGTGGAACACCTGATCCAAGATATTTTAGGATTACAGATAAATCCCGACCACGAAGATCCATAGCACCATTCTGTGCTGATGCCGAAAAACTCCTTCCAAATACAAAATTATCAAGGAAAGCAGAGAAAGACTTCGGTGGAATTCCAGCAGAATCTAAACATTTTTCAAGTTCATATAAATGGAACGCATCAATAGAATTAGTTGTTGCGAGTTTCTTTGTAGAAATTTCACGCGAAGGAACTCTCTTACCATCAATTACATACTGAATGCTCGTTAGTTCATCAACAATTCCCGTGTATGCTGTGCGATTACTTGCTAAACATGTATCCGCATCATCTTTAGTTAATTCACTAGCATTACTATAGTTAGATCCTTTAATTACATAAGTTCCAGATCCACTTATCTTTTCTGCCGAAGTATAAACAGAGTTGTCTTGTGGAACAATTAGTAATGATTTAGCACGAGAATTATTAGCAAAGATTTGCATCGTTGTTTGACGATCACTTGCTAAAATACTATGTTTGTAATTAGTTAATGAATCAATATCAAATTCAATTGCTTGACCTTCACGAACTTTTCTAAGCATTCCTGCCTCATATCCAGCATCTAAATGAACCTGCGATAATACTAAATTCATATTAGTTACTTTGTAAGAAGCATCGTAAGTTGTAGCATCCGCAACCGCAGTTGAAAACATAACAAACTCTTGTGTAATATCATCACCAGTATTTTCAATAGTGGATGTAAGTTTGACTTCAATTAATCCAGCACCACCATTCGCAGTAGTAGAAAGATTGATTTCACTAATAGTTGCTGTCCCATCAAGGGCGGATACACTTCCATTATTATCATTATGACAGAATCTAAATGTTTCACCTTTTACAAATGGGAATCGTGAAACACGATCAGCACCATCAAGATTATTATCTGTATCAACAAAGAAAGTATCAGACGAACCAGCATCCGCCCAATCATTCGGGGCGATAGATGAACCATTTAACGAATGGAAAAATGGATTAGCAGGGGTCCTGCGATCACGGAGTACCGAATCTAATTGTTTGATGACATTATCAGCATCATTTAAATCAATTTCAATATAAAGACCTGATGTAAGCATTAGTGGGAAAATAGTCCTTGAATTAGCAAACACTCCCGAATGAAGTGGGATACAAACTTTAGCAGTTAGGAAATCACTATCAGAATAAGTAGTGGTGATATTTCCCGAAGTCTTTTTGAAATAAGGATTAGTAGTTGTATTAGTTAATCCAGTTTTAGTAGTTCCAGAATCACTTCTGTTGTCAGTAGTCTGAACAAGGCAACCTTCCCTTAGAGCACGAAGATTTTCAACCGAGGCATCCTTTTCATAATCATATTTGACAGCAACATAAGAATCATAATTTGAAATCTCTTCAATTAAATTTCCACGAGTTCCATCGTAAATCCTTAGATTTTTGATGATCGTCGAAGAACATTTATCTAACTGAAGACGAGTAGGAACAGCACCAGCAGGTAAAGATAATTTTACATTAAATTCTAAATACGATTCACGTCCATCCATAAATTTAGTAGATGGAGGAATAAAGAACTGAACTTTGTTGCCAGGATCATAATCTAATCCGTTTTCACTCGGAATGGAAATTTTAGTTTCACCAACTTTCATGGAATCATCTGCGGACCAATATCTTGACATTTTTTTAAGATAATAAAATATAAAATAAATTTTAAAAAAAAAATTAAAAAAGTTAAAGGAACGAATTATTTACTGAACTCTTCCAGTTGTTAATGTTTGTGATGCTGGTTGTGTTATTGTTTGTTCAGTTTCCTGCTGTTGTTCCGCATCTAAATCTTTATCAGGTTTATCATCTAATTTTTCACCGATTTCATCTGTTCCTGCTGCTGCTAAATCTAATACACCACCTAACAATTTAGCAGGAGGAAAGAACACTCCAGCAACGTCCGCCACAGCACCCCCGATCTGTAAAATATTTCCTGCCTTTTCCCACGCATTATTACCAGCAATTTCAAAATGACCATCCCTTTTACTATCTTCATAATCTTGATAAATATCCATCGCACCAGCACCAGCACTCATCAATACACCAGCACCCTCACCAAATTTACCAGCAATCTTACTGCCTTTACCGACAGCACTTTCAATACCCCCTGTTAATTTTGATCCTTCTGCTCCCACTTCACCTGCTTCACCAGTAGCACCACTAATTTCTTCAGTTTCAGTTACGGCAGATGACTCCGCAGGTGCTTCAGCACCACTACCTTCGGTGTCAGCAGGAGTCTGTGCATCACCTTCAGGAGCAGGATTTTCCTGTGCTGTTGAACGAGTTGTTCTTTCACTTTGCGTTGTGGGATTACTTGCTTTTTTATCAGCATAATAATCATTATATGCTTTCACCTTATCAGGCATACCTTTCCCAGTCCATAGTGCTTGTGCCGATTGTTGTAAATCTTTTAATTGTTCAGTGTTTTTAACTTGATCTTTTAATCCAGATATTTTATTTGCGACGTCTGTATTGTGTTCTCTAATCCTTTCATTTAAATCACGAACCTGCGAGTTCCTAGCGTTCCCTTGAGCGACAGCATTTGCCGAAGTTCCATACAAATCTAATGACATTTTTATGATATAAAATATATTTTTAAATTTACAAAAAAAAAAAATTAATCTATTTCTAACTCTTCAACTTCATCACCATCCCTAGTAGGATATATTTTATATTCATGTCTTACATATGCTTCAGCAGGATTTTCTGATAATTTAAGATATAAAAATGAATATCGATCTTTGTGTGCTTCTTCATATAATTCAATAAATTTATCATGACCACCCACTAAATCCCCATATTCTTCAGCGATCTTTTCAAGTTCCTTCTGATTCTGCTGTTTACATATGATCACATCAGTAGCATTATTACGAATCATACCACTAACAGCACGGAAACTTTGAACTGCGATCACATAAAAATCTATGTAGTGTCTGAATCTTGTGCTAAAAAATGATACGTCGTTATTTCGGGAAAAGTCTTTAGTAAGGACATCATCCATTACGAGAGCATACGTCGGGCGATCACTTTTTTCCTTAAATTGACCTTGTGATTCTTTTATATTTTCAATTATAGTATCATCATATCTATCCACACAATCAAAATGTTTTGATAATATTTTTCCCTTATTATCTGTATGAAGTGTTGTTGATACAAATTTAACCACATCAAATTTATCTTTATAAAATTCACCATTACAGAAATAATTCACTAGTAAATTTGATTTTCCTGATCTTACAGATCCTATGATTAAAGTTAAACTCGGCATTTGCGGAAGACTGGGATGTATATCATCAAATTTATCATTTGGAATTTCATCCTTTACTTTTAAGACCTTCGGTGCTTTACTTATTTTCGGCATTATTATTATACCATAAATATAATATTTTTTTTAATTAATTAATTTAATTACTTGATTTCTTAATTCAATTCTTTTTTCTAAAGGCATCCCTGTAAAATGTGCGGCGAAGTGTCCGGGTTTCCACTTCTTTTCAGGAGGTAAATCATGATCCCTATAAAATGATTGTATGATGTTATGTGGAATAATTGTTAAGGGCATCGGTCCATCAGGATTCATTACACATGTTAATTGAAAATCTTTTACCATAATATCTTGCTCCCATAATCCACTAAACTTTTTTTCAGGATACTTTTCACATAGATCCCATATATGTTGTAAATAATCGTATGTGTCCTGATTATTTTTACAAATTATAACTCCCGTATTGAAAGGACACCATACAACATCTTCCGATACAAGAATTTTATTAAATTCATAATTTTCAATTAATTCTTCAATTTTTATGATTTTATTTGTAATTAAAATATCATCATCAATCCATACAACTAAATCAATATCAGGATTATTTTTCATTTCTCTTTGTAATAACAATATCTTACTCCACGCTGGAGAGCGACTTTTTGTTAATGATTCAGTTTCTAAAACACATTTATATTTATGTAAATTACAATATTCTTCTAACTGATCAAACATAGGTTTTGATAAGAGAGGGCGATCACTTAATGAACAAAAAAGAGTTTTCATTTATTTGTTTATTTAGATAATATTTATTTTTAAATGTTTCATAAATTTTTATATTATCTGACAAAAATTTATAACTTCCCATATTAGAACCGAAACATGTATTCTTATGTAAAGCATCATCTTCAAATCCATATGGTTGCGGACTTAAATATCTCCGTCCATTTTTTACAGCAAATTTATTTTTATATTCTTGTGAAATAATAAAATCATCCCCGAGAAAACTTGCTGATAAATATTTATCAATTATATTATCCGACTTAAATGAAAAATGATTATAAAATTTTGTATACCATTTTATAAAACTTGAATATTGTGAATATTCAAAACATATCCCAGCATATCCTTCAACCATAGTTGTTTCACCTTCGACGATTACATAATTAAATTTATCATCATAATTAAATCCTGATCCTGTTGTAATGTTATTTTTAGTTTTATCATCTAACAATTGATAAAATAAATCATTGTGATAAAATGTATCATCATCTATGATTATTAATTTATCCTGAAATAATTTTTTTTTCATAATAAATTCAAAACCTCCTAAATATTTACAAACAGGACCATAATCATCCACAAAATTAAAAACAACTTTTTTATTTGATTTACATAATTGTAAGAGTTTTTTAGGAATCTTAAATTTACCGAATCTTTTATATTCAGAACAAAGATTAATTACGAAAAATTTATAGTTCACTTTTAGATGCGGAATTATTTGTATCAACTTATCTAATCTTTTAGGAGTCGTTGTGCATGAAAGAATAAATCCCATTTTTAATTATTAAAGATTTTATTTTTAATATTAATTTACTTAAAAACAAATAATTGTTTATTATAAAAATAGATTATAATGACGAAAACTTATAAAATATATTTGTTGGAGGATATTAATGATTTGAAGTATGTTGGTTCTACGGGTGAAAAATATTTAAATTCAAGATTAGCAACACACAGGCGTGATAAAAAAATAGGACAATCATGTTCGTCAAGTAAATTAAATTTATACTATTCAAGTATGACTTTACTAGAAGAAGTTTCAGCAGAAGATAGATATAAAAGAGAAAAATATTGGATTAATGAAATAGATTGTGTCAATACAATCAAATATAAAACACTTGAAGATTAGTAACATATATCGAAGCGATTATTTAGTTTACCATTCGTTCGAGAACCATAATTATTTATTTTTGCTTTCATTTGTTCCCTTTGTTGTTGTATTAATTGTTCTTCTTTCTTTTTTGATTTTCTTTCTTTTCTAATTGCTTCATACTTTATGATAGCATCTAATTGTGCCTCTTCTAAATCTTTCTTAGTAAAGGTCTGTTGTATTATTTGTGGTTTAGGATCAGGAGCGAGTACCATTTCATCATCATTAACTTCACGTTTTAATTTTTCAAAGTCTTTCACCTTTTTCTTTTTCAATAATTCTTTTTCTTCGGCATCAAATTTCTTTTGTTCCGCACGTTCCTTTTGTTTTTGCTTACGACTTTCTAATGCCTTTTCACGAGCATATTTTAATTTTTCCTTGTGTTCCGCACTCATAGGTTTTCTAGTTTTTCCAGTTTTAGTTTTTTTAACTTCCTTAACAATTTGTTTTTTTACAATAGGTTCTTCGACTGGTTCATTTTTTGTTTCGGTTATTGTATCAAATATATTTTCTTCATTTACTTCTTCTTTTAAATTAACTGGTTCAGGGACATCTAAAGTATCTACTTTACCTTCAGCATCATCTTCATCTTCTATTTCCATAGTTATATCACTTTCAGGGACATCATCTTCCATAAAATTAAACATAACTCGTGGGGCATTCTTTTCCATTTTTATAATAATGAATATAAAAAATTTCTAAAAATAATTTAATTTTTTTTAAAAAACTTTAATTTATGACTTTTTTTTTTCTAAAATTTATTGTAATTTAAGTTTTACATATGTCCCGCAGGAGGTTTATCCCTAAAGTATAAACATACGATTGATTGTCCTGCTACTATACGAGCATATTGTTCATTAATGTAATTAAATGATAAGTCAAAGTCAGTTAAGTTAATATCAGCAGGATTATCTAGATCCAACCAAACAAGATTAGAAGGTTCGTATGATACTATTCCTGTCTGTGTTTCTAAAGATGTTAAATGTGCGATTATTTTAGATTTATTTCCTGTGAAAGCATTTACTACATTTTGACCTAAATTATTTAATCGTAAGAATAATGACATATTATTTGTTAAGGATGCTATTTTAACACTTTCAAATATTACTTTTGATCCTACTGAAGATACTGCTGTATCAACTACTCCACGATTAAAACCTAGTAAATCCTTAGCATTCGCACGGAAAGAAGGAGTATATACATCTGATTGTTCTAATACTAATACATGCTGAACATCAACTCCCCCTGATGCATTTGTATCATCCTGAACATATGGAACTACTGATAACGGATTATTAAAATCTCTTGTTTCTACTTCATAGCAAGTATCATATGTTCTACCCAATAGTTCCATAGTTTCCCACCATCCTGATTTAAATTCAGTTGTAACATCATAGTCCCCATTATCAATACCCTGATATGTTTCAATTTCCATACTTCCAGATAAATTAGAAGCATTCGCACCTACCCATAATACAGGATGTAAACACCAGCATGCTTGATGAATAGGATGGAACATTTTATCTTTATCTTCACCAGTATGATATTGTGTAATTACTTCCCAACCATCTGTGGCGGCATTAAAAATTTCTGCTTTCATTCTTTCTCCTTCTGCTTCAAATTTAACTTTTGTATATTGTGTATCATCTAAATCCTTTCTAGCACCATTACCACTAAAAGTTGATGAAGCATTTTCCCAATATTTTACTTCTTGTAATGATGTGATTTCACCTGCTTCATTATATACTGAGTGGAATGCTACAAGTTGTCCTCCTCCATTTCTTGCGACACCAAAATCCATATATACAAAATCATTTATAAAACCTAAATCATCATTATCATATTTCGAAAAATATTCTGGTGAAAAATCACCAAAGGGTCCTTCCTGTGATACAAATCTAGAAAGACCGACAGACCATTCAACTTCCTTTCCTGAAGCATTAGCAGTCGCATTTGAATTAGATAGATTAACAACAAACTCTCCACTCCCTAAATTTAAAGGATATTCTGTATTAATCCCAGCACAAATATCGTATCTAGATCTATCGCTGTTCCTTTTAAAAACATTAAGATCATAACTAAAAAAATCTGATGTCGGTTCAGCATATTTACCATCTTCACGATACCACTGACGAAAGTCCTCGAAAGGAATATTATTTTCAACATCATTTTCTTGATCGTATGTTATTTTATATCCTTTGAAATCTAATGATGAGGCATTCTGTAAAAGTTCAACATCTATTTTATCTTTCATATTAGGATGATAAATTTGTTCATTTAATTTTAATTTTAATTGATTAGCAAAATCGTTTGGTGATAACTCTTGAACTGCATCACTTTCAGTAAGTCTAACTAATAATGGAAATGAAGTTGTCTGACCTATTTGTGGTGTTGTTTCACCATCTAAATCTAATTTCTTGCCGACATATTGATAAAATTCATTATTGTTGTTTGAAAATGTGACCTTACCAGTAATATTTAATTTTGCCGACTGAAGTGCCACCTGTGAATTCTTAGGAATCTTGTAAGTTGATGATAAAGCATTACGAAAACTAAACGCTTCTTCAATACTATTTTTTTGCCTTGATACTGATCCGTCTTGTGCCGAATTACTACAAATAACTAGAGACATATTTTTAATGATAAATTATATTTTTTTTATTAATTAAAAAAAAAATTTATTCTTATAAATGCCGAAAAAAACCAAAGTTGTAAAACCAATTAATCAAAATGTAAAAGATTATTCTTTGAAATTAAATTATAAAGTTGAAGAAGATATTAAACCTGTCAAAATTCAAGAAAATAAGATATTTGATATGATGGGAGCAAAGAGTAATAAAAAAACAAAAAAAAGTAAGTAAAATTACAAGGTATTACAAAGGGCGTAATCAAATTAAAAGTTAAAATGAGTAAATTAATAGTCAGTCTAATAGTCTAGTAATCAATTATAAAGTAAATATTACGGATATTACTCATTATTATAAAAGCATATTCTATAATGAAAAAAACAATAACAATAAAATAAATGATATTAATGATATAATATACATACATATATTTCACTCCTTTATATACATACATTTGAAATGATTTCTCCGTTAAAGCATTTCCGTAATCATTACTTTTAATTTTATTACTGACTTTATTTTTTAAAGGTAATTTACTTTTAAAAAATGAAAAAAAAAATATCACCCTTGTAATATTCAATTACTTATTTTATATAATTAAAGTATTTAAAACTTTGTCATAATTAATATGATAGAATAG
>Ga0181399_1000677_pt1 | contig 12454 bp, 7 predicted proteins | sample 22SPOviralmetaG_FD_130128 | JGI IMG/M metagenome (GOLD analysis project Ga0181399, IMG submission 130128) | Marine viral communities from the oligotrophic San Pedro Time Series (SPOT) site, San Pedro Channel, CA, USA - 22 SPOT_SRF_2011-05-21 | ecosystem: Environmental > Aquatic > Marine > Strait...
AATTAAAGCATACGCGCAAGACCCTATTGCAAGACAAAAGAAAACAAGATATGCTGAAACAGTATTATCTGATATGTTTAATAGACAAAATTTAGAACAGCTAGGCCAAGAAACAGGAATGAACTTTTTTTCTGTGCCGGATCCTAGTGCACTTCCCAAAGATAAAGAAGAGTTTGAAGTTTACATGCAGCTTAACTACAAAGAGTCTGTAGAAATAGCATTAGAAGAACTTATAAATAATACATTAGACAAAAATAAATACGATGAAGTTCGTAAGCGTTTTATTTATGATTTAGTTACATTAGGTATTGGCGCTGCTAAAACAGAATATAATAGATCTAGCGGCTTGCGCACAAAGTATGTTGACCCTGCTAATTTAGTTTATTCATATACAGAAGATCCTAATTTTGATGATTTGTATTATGTAGGTGAAGTAAAACAAATATCGTTATCTGAATTAGCTAAACAGTTTCCATATTTAACTGAATCTGATTTAGCCCAAATACAAAAGTATCCTGGCAACAACGATTATATAAGAAATTATTTTGGCCAAAACGATAACAATACTATTAGCGTTTTATATTTTGAGTATAAAACATATGAAAAGCAAGTATTCAAAATTAAGAAAACTGAGTTTGGATTAGAAAAAGCTTTAGAAAAGCCTGATACATTTAATCCGCCTGAAAATGATAACTTTGATAGAGTCGAAAGAACAATTGAAGTATTATATACAGGAGCTAAAATATTAGGTCACGAAAAAATGCTTTCTTGGGGTCTTGCAGAAAATATGACACGCCCTAATTCGAATTCGCCTAAAGTTGAAATGAATTATACTTTAGCCGCGCCTAGAATGTATAAAGGACGCATAGAGTCATTGGTTAGCCGTATTACAGGTTTTGCTGATATGATACAACTAACGCATTTAAAGTTACAACAAGTAATGTCTCGTATAGTTCCAGATGGTGTATATGTAGATGTTGATGGCTTAGCAGAAGTTGATTTAGGTAATGGCACAAATTACAATCCAGCAGAGGCGCTTAATATGTATTTTCAAACTGGTAGTATAGTTGGTAGATCATTTACGCAAGATGGCGATATGAATCCTGGCAAAGTGCCAATTCAAGAATTACAGACATCTTCAGGCCAAGGCAAAATTGCATCACTTATTAATACATATCAGTATTATCTACAAATGATACGTGATGTAACCGGGTTAAATGAAGCGCGCGATGGAAGCCAGCCAGATAAAAATGCATTAGTTGGATTACAAAAACTTGCAGCAGCAAATTCAAATACTGCTACAAGACATATATTACAAGCCGCTTCATATATTACGCTTCGCTTATGTGAAAATATTTCACTAAAAGCAAAAGATATATTTGAATTCGCGCTTACAGAAGAAAGCTTAATACAAAGCATTAATGAATTTAATGTAAATACGCTGGCAGAAATATCAAATTTGCATATGCATGATTTTGGTATTTACCTACAGCTAGAACCAGACGCAGAAGAAAAGCAAAGTTTAGAAATGAATATACAGGCTGCTTTACAATCAGGCTCTATATATTTGGATGATGCTATAGAAATACGTAATATTAATAATATTAATTTAGCTAATAAGTATTTACGTATTAAACGTCAGAAAAAACAAGAGGCTGATCAACAAGCGCAACAAGCAAATATTCAAGCACAAGCGCAGGCTAATGCTCAGGCCTCAGAAGCGGCAGCAACCGCGGAAATGCAAAAGCAACAAGCACTTACTGAAAGTAAATTGCAACTTGAACAAGGTAAATCTCAATTTGAAATTGGGAAAATGGAGCGCGAAGCAGAAATTAAAATGCGTTTAATGGAATTAGAATTTAATTTTAATAAGCAATTAGCCGAAGCACAAGCGGAAGTTATAAAAGCAAAAGACGCATATAAAGAAGATCGTAAAGACGAACGAACTAAAATACAAGCAAGTCAATCATCTGAACTGATTGATCAAAGAAAAAACGACACAGCACCTAAGAAATTTGAATCTGCAGGATTTGATGTATTAGGTGGTTTTGACTTAGGGCAATTTGATCCTAAGTAATATTTTTTATTAATTATATATTATTTTATCATGGCGGAAGCAGTAAAAACAGAAGGGGAATTTAAAGTAAAGCCCCGCAAAATGAAACAATTGACAGAAACACCCGAAACAATTAAAGTAGATTTGTCAAAAAAACCGGAAGAACAACCAGAAACGAGTGATACCATTAAGGTAGACCTTACTAAAAAAGAAGAAGATGCCGTTCAAGTCGATACAACAGATGAGGGCAATGCTACTATCGAAGAATCCAAAGACGAAGCAAGTAGCGAAGAAGTGGCTGAAGAAGTACGGACCACCGAAGAAGAGCCGGTAATACAAGAAATAACAGAAGAGGAAGTACAAGAGCAAACTGAAACTTTGCAAGGGCAAGTTAACGAAGCCGTACAACAATCTGTTGAACAAAATATTAACCTACCTGAAAACATTGAAAAAGTTGTAAACTTTATGAATGAAACGGGTGGTACATTAGAAGACTATGTTAGGCTAAACGCTGACTATTCTAATGTTGACAATAACACGCTTTTAAGAGAATATTATCTTCAAAGCAAACCTCATCTAGACGCGGAAGATGTATCGCTTCTTTTAGAAGACTTTACATGGGATGAAGATATAGATGACGAAAAAGATATTCGCAAGAAAAAAATTGCGTATAAAGAAGAAGTTGCAAAAGCCAAAGGTTTTTTAGAAAGCTTAAAAGATAAATACTACGACGAGATCAAGTTGAGACCGGGCGTAACTCAAGAGCAGAAAAAAGCAGTTGACTTTTTCAATCGATACAATGAGGAGCAGCAAATTATACAGCAGCGTACAGATGATTTCCAAAATCGTACTAAAGGCTTATTTAACCAAGAATTCAAAGGTTTTGATTTCAAATTGGGTGAAAAAAAGTTTAGATACGGTTTAAAGGATAATTCTTCTGTTGCAGAAACCCAATCAGACCTTAATAACTTTGTCAAGAAGTTCTTGAACGAACAAGGAGAAGTGTCAGATTTAACTGGGTATCATAAAGCTTTATATGTGGCTAATAATCCAGACCGAGTAATAAATCATTTTTACGAGCAAGGTAAAGCAGATGCAATACGTGAACTAAATGCTAAGTCAAAAAACATTAGCAATGAACCACGGCAAACGCAAAGCGGCGACGTATTTATTAATGGTTTAAAGGTTAGGGCTATTACTGGTGCTGATTCTACGAAACTTAAAATAAAACGAAAACTTAAAAATTAAAATAAATGGCACTATCACCATTGTTTGGGGACATTAACCCAACATTACAAAAACAAGCTACCAGCGGAAACTACCTAGATTTTACTAGTGGTGCTGGTAATGATTTCTCTCAGCAGTACCTTCCTGAGATTTATGAAGCTGAAGTAGAGCGTTATGGAAACCGTACGCTTTCTGGCTTTTTAAATATGGTTGGCGCTGAGATGCCTATGACTTCTGACCAAGTTATATGGAGTGAGCAAAACCGCTTACACATTTCTTACGATGCATGTACACTTACAGCTACTGACAGCGCTGAACTTACTATCCAAGATAGTGATGGTTCTGTAGGAGCTGGAAAACCACACGCAATTCGCGAAAATGCTTTAATCGTTATTTTAGATCCAGCAACTGGAACTGAGTATAAAGCAATTGTAAAAGGAGCTATTACAGATACTACTATAAAAGCGCACCCTTTTGGAGCTGCTGCTTGGGACGGAACAACTGCAGCCTCTGCAGGACTTAAAGTATTTGTATTTGGTTCTGAATTTGGAAAAGGAACTGCCGGAATGCAAGGATCTGTTGAGCCTTCTTTCACACAATTTTCTAACTCACCTATTATCATTAAAGATAAATACGGAATTAACGGATCTGACACAGCTCAGATTGGTTGGGTAGAAGTTGCTACTGAAGATGGAACATCTGGATACCTATGGTATTTGAAAGCTGAATCAGAAACTCGTCTACGCTATCAAGATTATCTTGAAATGGCAATGGTTGAGTCTGAAAAAGTTGACGATACATTAGCGGGTATTTCTGCAAATAGCAAAAACGCTAAAGGTACTGAAGGTTTATTTGCGGCTATTACTAAACGTGGTAACGTATATGGAGCTTTCCCAGCTGACCTTGATTCATTCGATACAATTCTTAAAAACCTAGATGGCCAGGGTGCTATTGAAGAAAACATGCTTTTCTTAGATAGAGCTACAAACCTTGCGTTTGATGATATGCTAGCGGGTCTTGACGGTGGAAGCACTGGTTCAGGTTCTGCATATGGTGTATTTGAAAACTCACAAGAAATGGCATTGAATCTTGGGTTTACAGGATTCCGTAGAGGTTCTTATGATTTTTACAAAACTGACTGGAAATATCTAAACGATGCTTCTACTCGTGGTGCTGACTCAAGCTTTGCTGGAGGACAAAACCCCGAAGGTGACGCAATTGACGGAGTGCTTGTTCCAGCTGGTACATCAACTGTATATGACCAAATCCTTGGTACTAACATTCGTCGTCCATTCCTTCACGTACGTTACCGTGCTTCTGAGGCTGATGATCGTCGTATGAAAACTTGGATCACTGGTTCTGTTGGTGGAGCATATACAAGCGACGTTGACGAAATGAACGTACACTTCTTATCTGAAAGATGTTTGTGTGTTCAAGGAGCCAACAACTTTGTATTGTTGAAATCAGTATAATCACTTTTTAATAATTACCCTCGTCTTATTGATGGGGGTAGTTATTATTTTTATTAACATTTTTATTTTATTATATCATGGCGAAAGAAAGTCAAGCAGAAGAAATTATTGAGGTTGCGCCTCAAAAAAAGACTAAGGCTAAAAAAGAAGAGCCTAAAAAACCACAATGGGAAATTAAAGATAGGCATTACTATTTAATAGGTAAGCAACCTTTAACATTTACAATTCCATCAAGACACAGTAGGAAACGTAGTTTACTTTGGTTTGATCCAGAAAAAAACGAGCAAAGAGAACTTAGATATGCTACTAATCAAAATTCACCTTTAAAAGATGAGCAAAAAGGCGAAGCAACACTTGGGCATATTATGTTTAAGGACGGACATTTATTTGTTCCTAAGCAATACCAAGCATTACAAAAACTATTATCAATTTATCATCCCGGATTAAACAGGATATATAGCGAGCAAGATGATATTGCCGAAGCTGTTGATCAGGTTGAAAGTATTGAACTAGAATTAGAAGCGCTTAATTTAGCTACAACTATGGACATTGATATGGCAGAAGCTATTGTTCGTGTTGAAATTGGCAGTGGGGTTTCTAATATGAGCTCAAAAGAATTAAAACGTGATTTATTATTATTTGCAAAACGTAATCCAAGATTGTTTATAGATCTTGCAAATGATGAAAATATTCAGCTCCGTAATTTTGCTATTAGAGCAAAAGAACTAGGAGTTGTTAATTTATCACAAGACCAGCGCATATTTAGCTGGGCAAGCAACGGTAAAAAACTTATGACCGTTCCATTTGACGAAAACCCATACTCGGCATTTGCTGCATATTTGCAAACAGATGAAGGCGTGGAAGTATATAAGTCAATTGAGAAAAAGTTTGCATAACGCGTAATATTAATTTAGAGCGGTAGCGTTATGTTATCGCTCTTTATTAAAAACAAATAAATAACAAATGGCTATAAATATAAACGACGTATACAAAAGTGTACTGGTTGTTTTGCAACAAGAAAAAAGGGGTGTGCTTACACCTACTGAGTTTAATAAAATTGCTACTCAATCACAGCAAGAAATATATAATCAATATTTTGATGATTTAAATCAGTTATTAAGACTTCCTCAAACTACATTAGCTTATGCGGATAGATTTGCTTTATTAGATGAAAAAATATCTTTATTTAAAAGAACAAAAAATGAAAATACTGATGCTAATACTCAAATTACATTAACTAATGTTCAAGAGCTAGGTTCTGTTGTTTACTTTGAAACGCCAACTACAGCCGGCAGAGAAGCGCAAAGAATACAAAAACAGGATGTTTATACTGTTAACCAATCCCCACTTACTGAGCCTACAAAACATTATCCTGTTTATACTTACGAAAATAATATTATACAGACGTATCCTGATAGCATTGGTGTAGGGCCTGGCAATCCAAACCCACAACCGGGTGATCTCTTTAATTTTCAAATTAATTATTTAGCATTTCCAGAAGATCCGATTTGGGGATTTGATATTGAACCTAATTTAGGTAATTATATTTATAATGAAGTAAAGTCAACAAATTTTGAAATCCATCAATCTGATCAACCTTTATTAATAGATAAAATATTAGGGTATGCAGGGGTAATGACTAGAGATCAATTAGCATTGTCTATAGCCGCACAAAAAGAACAACAAATAACGGTAGATAACCAAAAATAATAAGAAATGGCAAATTTAAGCGATGCGTTTATATCAATTAATGATATTGTAAACAACTTTTTAATATCATATACCGGACCTGGCAAAATAATTCCAGATAGCAAAAGAACTGAAGTTGTATTTCATGCTAGAAGATGTTTACAAGAGTTTGCTTACGAAACTTTAAAAAGCCAGATGACAGATAATACAGCTACTGTGCCGTCCGCGCCTGCTACATATAGTTTTCCAAGCGATTTAGTTGCTATAATAAAAGTTATAATAAATGAAGTAGAGGCAACAGAGTCTGCAGACGCCAGCCCAGCTGCGGGCGAATATTATCCTAACTATGTAAACAAAACGATACTATTTAATTTAGCTGACGCAAACGAACCTCTACAATTTGATTATTTATCAAACGCACTTACCACAGATGAAACTGCGGCAATTCCAAAACTAGCGGAAGAAGCAATGTATGCATGCATGATCTATGCCGTTCTTGCTAATAGAGAAAACACAAATCCAAATGTGTTGCAAAGATTACTTATAGAAAAAACAGATAAGCTAGAAAAAGCTAAATCAAGATTAGTATTTACTAATTTTTAAAAAATAAATAATGTCAATAAACGTAGATACCGTATACAGAACTGTCTTGTTGGTAATGAACAAGGAGCAGCGCGGCTACTTGACACCTGAAGAATTTAATAAAATAGGTGAACAGGCGCAGTTTGAAATATTTAATTCATATTTTGAAGAATTAAATCAACAACTACGCGCACCTGAAAACGACAGCGAATACGCCAACAGGGTAAGAGGTTTAGAAGAAAAACTTGAATACTTTAAACAAACACCAACAGCTTTGACGTTTGTAGGAGCAAGCGGCCCTTCATCACAATTTTTTTTACCACCCCAAAGTAACACTTTTGTTAGCAGTCAAAGTATAACAACCACTACTGATCAAGTTTACGCTTTAACGATACCACCTCAGGATGTTAAAGATGGCACAATAAATGTATTTTTAGACGGTAATATATTAACTAATATTACTGATTATATTATATCTACAGATGGCACAAGCATTCAGCTAACAGCAATTCCTACGCCTGGTGAAACTTTACAAATAAATGTATTTAAAAATAATTTTTATAAATTAGGCACAGTTATATATAACAACCCTACGCCTGAAGAAAGCGTAATACAGATAGAAGAAGTTGATAGGATTAAATTATTAAAGTTAAATAATTCAAGTTACAGCAAACCTGATAAAAATACGCCGGTATATGTATATGAAAATAATAAATTATTTATTCGGCCTACAAGTATTGCTTCTGATGTAATTGCAAGCTTTATTAGAAAGCCTATTGCACCTAAATGGGATTTTACTGTAAATACTACTACGCAAGCATATGTATATAATTATAATACTAGCGTAAACTTTGAATTAGACGCAATAGAGCAAACTTCGCTTGTTATACGAATATTACTTTACGCAGGTGTTGTTGTTAAAGATCCTCAAGTAGTACAAATTGCAGCAAGTCAAATACAACAAGAACAAGCAAACGAAAAAAGTTAATAAATGGCTATACCGAACGGCGGGTTAATAACCCAAACTAACGAACAATATTACGACGGAAACGATTACGGCAGCTATAAGTATACATCGATGAATGATGTTATTAATAACTTTTTAATTAGCTATGTAGGCGATGATAAAATATTTCCTGCTGTAAAACGAACTGATGTAGTGTTTCACGCTAAGCGTGCGATGCAAGAGTTTAGCTACGATACTTTAAAAAGTATAAAATCGCAAGAGCTTACTGTGCCTAATAATTTAACATTAGCTATGCCTCAAGATTACGTAAATTACGTAAAACTTTCTTGGGTTGATAGCTTAGGTGTAAAACATATTATTCAACCAACTAGGCTTACTAGTAATCCAAGCGAAATACCATTACAAGACGGTAATGGTATACCTGCGCAAGATAATACTGAGGAAAACATAACAGGAACTTCAATTACAGAGGAGCGCTGGGCAGAAGCTGATACAAAGAAAATAACAGGTGTTTATGACCCTTTCTTTGAAGATGCTGATACTTATATAGCTCCTGATTATAAAACTACATACGGGCAGCGATTTGGACTCACACCTGAATCTACACAGATCAACGGTTGGTTTACAATAGATGACAGCGAGGGCAAATTTTCTTTTTCAAGCAATTTAGTAGACAAAGTTATTATACTAGAATACATATCCGATGGGCTTGCATATACAGAAGACACTAAAATCCCTAAACTAGCCGAAGAGGCTTTTTATGCATATATAGCTTATGCAATAGCCGCTGTACGCCCAACTATTCCAGAATATATAATTAATCGTTTTAAAAAAGAAAAGCGCGCAAAACTTAGAAACGCTAAGCTTAGAATATCTAATATTAAGATAGAAGAAATTACACAGGTATTTAGAAATAAATCTAAAATAATTAAACACTAATGCCAGAAGCTAAAAATACTTTCCTAAAGGCAAAAATGAATCAAGACCTGGATGACAGGTTATTGCCAAATGGTGAATATAGAACTGCTCAGAATGTACTTGTTGGTAAATCTGAAGAAGACAGTGTAGGTACTTTGCAAAATATTAAAGGCAATGAAATACTTGATAGCTTAACAAGACCTGCTAATTCTTTTATTATTGGGTATTTAATGGATACTACTAAAAATAGAATATACGCATTTTTTACCGATAATGCTAATAATCATTCAATACGGTACCACAATATAAATACTGATGGGTGGACTATATTAGCAGAAGGCGGCTTTTTAAATTTTAACACAAACTTTCCAATTTTAAATATAAATCTTTTAGAAGATTTATTATTTTGGACAGATAACAATAACCAGCCTAGAAAAATAAATGTTACTCATAGCCTAGGTTACTACACAGACGAGCACCAAATAAGTGTTGCTAAATATAATCCATATGAACCTATATCGCTTGTAAAGCAGGAAATAGAAGAAGTTATTAGTGTAACTAACTTGTCTGAATTTGAAGTTGCTGAAAATGCAGGTATTACCGAAGGTATGATTGTATTGTCTAAAAGAGAATCCGCGTCTGAAATAACAGCTGTTAATTATATTACAGTGCAAGATGCAACTACCACAAACGGTATTACTACAGTAACTTTATCATCCGATGCACCTTCAATTAATGCTGGTGATATTATGTACTTTCTTTCAAGTACAATGACCGATCAATCTGCAAATGCATCGTGGCCGGGCGATCCTAGCTATTTAGAAAGCAGATTTGTAAGATTTTCATATAGGTTTAAATTTGACGATAATGAATATTCTATATTTGCGCCATTTACACAAATAGCTTTTATACCTAAACAAAAAGGATATTTTGTAAACGGACAAGAACAACTTGCTGTTAATAGTACAATACTTGAATGGTTTGAAAATGGCATTAATAATATTGAATTAATTGTTCCTTTACCAGACACTACACAAAATATTTTTAGTAGCTATAAAATTAAAGAAATAGATATTCTTTATAAAGAATCAGATCAAATACCCGTAAAAATAATTGACACAATAAGTGTTACGGATATTCCATCAAGTTCAAATAATTATTATACATATAGCTACCAATCAAGAAAACCGGTTAGAACACTTCCTGAAGCACAAACTGTACGTGTATATGATAAAGTACCCGTAAAGGCTAATACTCAAGAAGTTGTTAGTAATAGAGTTGTATACGGTAATTTTAAAACTAAGCACACTCCTCCGGACACAATAAACTATACCGTAAACATTGAAGAAAAAAGAACAAATGGCGGGTTTAATAGTTTTGCAGAATATCCAAATCATACGGTAAAACAAAATAGAACTTATCAAGTAGGCTTTGTATTGTCAGATAAATACGGCAGACAATCTGATGTAATTTTATCCCCAGTTTCTGAATCAAGTGACAATAAAGGATCTACAATATTTGCGCCATATATACCTGAAGACCCGTCAACCCCGGGGGTTCCAGATCAAAATTACATGCCCTACGGTGTAAAAGACTGGTTTGGGAATTCATTAATTTTAACCGTCCAATCTGCTATAACAGGAACTGATGATACCAAGCTTTACGCTGAAGAAATAGGAAGTGGATTTAATATTGATACTACATATCCTCCTATTATTAATGGAAATACTTACTCATTTACACTTTCTGGAACAGATACAGCAGGAATTCCTCAGGAAGGATATTATATGCGCGGCAATACTAAGGATTATGTAAAAATTACTACGGTTACGCCTTTTGCTGGAGCTGCATACGAAGTAATAACAGACGGACAAGTTAGTAATGTTTATTTAAAAAATACAGAAATTGTTTCACCCCTTGAAGACACAAAATTTACATATAAAATAAATCCACTAGGCTGGTATTCGTATAAAATTGTTGTTAAACAAACAGAGCAAGAGTATTACAATGTGTATTTACCAAGCGCTATTAATGCTAATAACTTCCCTACTACTAAAACAACAGACACGGCGGCATCGGTAAGCTATATTGCACTTATTAATGACAACATAAATAAAGTGCCGCGTGATTTAGCGGAAGTTGGTCCTGATCAAAAACAATACCGCAGTAGCGTAAGATTATTTGGCAGGGTACAACCAAATGTTACTGGAACATCCCCCTCTTATGTATACGGAAACAATCAATATTTTCCGCTTAGAACAGCTGACACCTCAACAGCTGTTGGTAATACAGATGATATACTTGGCGATGCGACTACCGCTCCCAGTGCTGCAGCCTCTGTTTTTCAATATGATTCAAACCCAATAGTAGCTAGAATATCTACAAATAAACAATTTGGAATTAATGCAACTGAATTTGGCACTGGTGGAGCTGCAGATAGATTTTCATTAGCAGTATATGAAACAGAGCCAGTAGTTTCTGCATTAGATATATATTGGGAAACAAGTCAAGCGGGACTTATATCTGATTTAAATGCCAAAACTTCTGTAGGGTTTAATGGGCCTGTAGGATTAGAAGGCTGGGAAGATTTATTTAATGAAAATGTTCCTGCGTATAGCCAGGGCCCTGTTCTTCCTGCTTCTGGGGCAGTTACAGAATATTTTTCACCTTTAAAGGCTGATGGAACAAATTTAAATAATTTTACAATTAATATTCATAGTATTACTGATGGTAATAACGACTCTGTTACAGGTAAATTCCAGCTTGAACAAAATCCATTAGCTTCTAATGAATATAGAATTATACTGCTACAAGACGAAGTATTTAATTTTAATAGTGATAATGTAGATGAATATACTTTTACATTTAGAATTACGGATGATGATGCGTTGTCAACATGGGTTAGCGCTGACGTAGTTGAAACATTAAAACTTAAAAACACCGAGCCTAGTTTTAATACCCAACCAGCAGGTACGTTTTATAATTTTGATGAAGAGGCTACTACAAATACATTAATACATAATTTTAGCAATAACTTTCCTAGAAATGGCAGTGCTAGTTTAAGCGGAAATACCGAAGGGCTTAGATGGTCTATCAGCGGAACAAATGCATACTTATTTACCATAAACCCTGTAACAGGTGAACTTAAGCCTACTGCAGACGGTGTTGCAGCCGGGTTAAATACATATTCTATTGATGTAACATTAGCAGACGCTTCAAATACAAACCAATCTTTAGGCACAGGCAGCGAATCGGTTACACAAACATATAATATTGTAAAAGGTTTTACTCAATGGAACGGCACCCAGCAGGGGGTTCCTTTTGGGGCTATATTTACGTTTGATCCTACACAATGTGATGCTGGATGTTATACTGAACAATACCATTGTTTTTATATGACAAATAGCACGTCTATTGCAGCGTCTGACTTACCCAGCTTTTTTAACTCTGGAACATACGGCGCTAATCCCGCTACCGGCGAAAACTGGCAAACCCCTGAAAAAATAGCAGCAGGACACGAAAGAGGCGCATTTTTATTTGGGC
>Ga0181399_1000678_pt1 | contig 12448 bp, 16 predicted proteins | sample 22SPOviralmetaG_FD_130128 | JGI IMG/M metagenome (GOLD analysis project Ga0181399, IMG submission 130128) | Marine viral communities from the oligotrophic San Pedro Time Series (SPOT) site, San Pedro Channel, CA, USA - 22 SPOT_SRF_2011-05-21 | ecosystem: Environmental > Aquatic > Marine > Strait...
AAGTTACGTTTGAGTTATGAATGGGAGTGGCTTAAAGAAAGATACGAAGAAGTTTCGTATTAATCTCCGTTAGGACTGTTTTGTAATTCTAGGCCGTTATAATCCCACCACTTTTCACAAACATCGTCCATAGCCTTTTGAAACTCTGGACTATCCCACATTGCTTTAAAGTTAGGATTGTCATCATATAAAGTACTAAAGTCTACTGGGTTATCTTGTGGGTCTGCAATGTCTCCCCAAGTCCAAAACTTTTTGGCCCTCCAGGAACCTGCACCCAGATATTCTTCACCGTCAGAATCAACTTCCATATGAGCCTGAATTCTATTGACAACTCTTTCGCCATCTGGATCTTCATGTTCTCCACCGTCATCATCTATACTCCAACCGTCATATGTTCTTATTTTATCTTTCATGTTAATAATTAAGAGAGGACCGTCTTTATTGTATTGATTGAAATAGTTAGCGGATCTAGTTGAGGCTGTACACCATTGTGTTCCTTGTCCTAAATAACATGACCCTTCTTCATCTTTAGGCCAATAGATTGTTGCATATTTGCTGTCATAGATAACTTCTGTATCACCAGGATCTAATTTTTCTTGTTTACCATATTGGTCTTGAAGGGCGTATGTAGAATTCATAAAGTCTGATGCAGATTCATATTGACTAATGTCTCTATATCTTTCTGGGATACGTTCTCTTAATTTGTAAAACATTATTAATGATTCTTTAAGAGTTGATGTTGCATCTTCCCAATCAGGAAATGCATATGACCCTATTTCACCAGAGTTAACATACCATTTAACAAGATAAGGGACATATTGATTGTTTGGCGTAGGATCAACTCGCTCCATATGTTTAAGGAAATCATTAACGATTTCTTCTTTATGTTGATCGTAAAGTTCTTGCGTTAGTTGAGACCAAATTTCTTTTTCATCCTGATCAGGCCTAAAACCCATAACAGTTAAGCCCATTCGTTGCCAGTCAGATATTTTAGTACCTCCACCAAGATATCCAGTATTAATATGATCTTGGAATCTCAGTTTTTTGAGAATAGCATCCTTAAAACGACCTTTCGTAACTTCGGTTTTGTACTCGACTATGAATTCATAATAACGCATGTATGTATTTAGTTAAAAATCATTTACCCAAAAGTATATGCCTAGAGTTTATTTGTGTTATAATAAATACTTCTCAAAGATAGGAGATGTTTATGAAGATTACAGGAACACATATGGGCACAACATTGATTGTAGCATTTTTTGCATTGATGATTGCTTGTCCGGTAAGTGCGGAGAAATCTGAAGAACGACTCATCCGTGAGAGTTCTAAAGCATATACAGGTGCAACTCGTATCATCAATGGCAAGATTGTAAAGTATCCTCGTCATTATAGTTTGCATACACATAACAAACGTGGCAACACTATGGTACATATGGGTAGTAACGCAGTACCTTACTATACTGGTTTAGGTAGACATACTCTACATACTGAAGTTAAGTATCTGAAAGATGATATAGATGATGTAGCAGATACCGTGATTAAAGTTCTTGTAATTAAAGAACTACTTAAGTAATTATTGTTGTATGAAGTGAAGTAAAAGGCACTTTGGACGCCGGTTCGACTCCGGCCACCTCCACCAATAAACAGCAGAGGGGGTGTAAGGGATTCGACAGGGTGATTAGTAACGGAGCAGACAACACAGTAGGCGATGACTGTAAATCAAGCAAAACATATAATTGACAACAATTATGAAATGGAAGATTACGCCTTAGCGGCCTAATCCCCCGAGGTTCAAGGTAACCTCGTCACCCAATACCCAGAGGGGCATTTATTTGCCCCTCGCCTATTTCGATAAATAGATATATGAACATATCTGAACTAGAAAAATTCAAAATTGAAGATGCGATCAACTTCCATGACGAGTTGAATCCTTTATTGTTTGATGAAAATAATAAACTAAAGCCAGAAGTCAAAAAACAATTAGATATTATCGTTGATGACTTTGTAGAATTCATGGGTGTTCCTGATCTTGCTGTAGAAGATGTAATCATTACTGGTAGTAATGTTGCATTTACTTATACACCTCATTCAGATATCGACTTACATTTAATGGTAGACTTTGCAGAACTTCCAGAGTCAGATGTTTATAAAGAATTATTCAATGCTAAAAAATCTTTATACAATGATACATATGAAATAACTATCAGAGATATTCCTGTTGAGTTGTATGTACAAGACACAGCACAAGCACATACTAGTTTAGGTGAATACAGTCTTGTACAAGACAAGTTCACTCGTTACCCTAAGAAACAAAGAGCAAACTTAGATGAGATATCAACAGCACATAAGTTTGAAAGACTAGAAGAATTGTGTCTAAAAGGTCTTAAATCAAAATCTATCGATCAAGTTAACGAAGTCTTATCAATTATCAAACGATATCGACAAGCAGGCTTAGATCAGAAAGGAGAGTTTGGTCCTGAGAATTTAGCATTTAAGGCTATCAGATCAAAAGGATACTTTCAAGCATTATTTGATTTGCGTAACAAGTTAAGAGCAGAACAGTTATCGATTGAAGAAGAACTATTAAGAAGAACGTTTGAAGAATCTATTGGCGTGTATAACAGTAAAGTTAATCTTGCAGAAGATATGAGCAAAGAAGACCTAGCAGATCAATGGAATGTTAGTACTAAAGAAATAGCAAAAGCAATGGATTTGGGTGTCAGAGTTGAGATGAAAAACAATCCCAACGTAACTGCAACTACACCTGAATTACGCAGAGAACAAGCAACCAAAATAGTAGTACACAATCTTGCACTAGACGTAGAATACTATCCAAAGATGATTACATTTATACAAGCAGTAAATCGATTAAATCAAACTACTACAACTAATGACGGTAAAGGTTCAGACGTTAATGATGTATCTCAAATGAATGAAGAAAAACAATATGCTTTATATGTTGATGGTAAGCCAACAGTCAGAGACTCTAGTCGAACAGAAATAGAAAAACATATAGCATTTTTAAAATCTAGGGGTATTAAAGGAGATTATGAAATTAGACACGTAGACTTCTCTCCTAAACGAACATCAACAACGATTGGTGAAGCATCAGATGAATATGATTGGTCAGATGAAGATTTGAAAAATCTAAGTCTGGAAATGCAGAAGATGGCAAAAGAAATGAAAGCCAACTACAAGAAACTCAACAAACAAAGAGCCAGAGATGGTCTTGAGCCATTAGATTTAAATTCAGATTTAAACGAAGCATCAGGATATATTCCAAGTGAAGCACAAAAGAACGATCCAAGATTCTCTTATGCATTGACTAAAGATGTTAGACCTGACACAATGAAGAAAGGTGCCAAAGCAATGGGACTAGGAAACATTCAACGGGATGGTCGTCCCCCACTTCTTAGACCAGGCAAGAAGAAAACTAAGAATGCTAAAACAGACTTTGGTAAAGGCATCTATTGAACACCGAGTATTTTTTTACTGATCAATTTTTAAATGCTGATCTCTTACAACGTGTATCAGATGACAAACCACTCGTAGATTACCCTGGATATTTAATTAATCCAGACGGCGATCTATTAAGAGACAAAACAAACCCTACTCTTTATAATCGATATGATGACAATTCAATAGTCAAACGTTTGCTTCCTGACTCTATGGGAAAACTAATCGATTTGATTCAACAACAATTAAATCCTTACATGACAAGACCTGTCATTTACAATTATAGAGTACTGATAAACAATGAAGTAGATCCGTTGCATACATCAGGGCGTTGGCACCAAGATTATAATCCTATAGAAAACTTTGATGACAATACCAAACAATGGATTACATTTTTTACTCTTAGTGGAGACAATATAGATTCAGAGTTCCAAGTATCATATGCAGACGAATGGCCTGACATATGGAATAGGGGAATAAAAGAAACACTATCTAATAATAAACTGTTTGCTCATAATATGAATCTAGGACATCAATACTATCAAAATGACAACAATGATGTTACTCTTATCTATATACGTTGGTACGATAAACCTTAAATAAAGGTTGACATTACTATCCAAAGGTCGTATAATTATGGGTATGACTGAGAAATTCTCTAACGCAATCGAAGCCAGACAGTATTTGGATTCACTCCAGAAACAGATTCGATCTCTATCATTTAATCCTGATATGAGAAAACTTTGGGCAAATATAGTACCCATGGTCGATGAACTGTCTACTATAGAAGTCAGATGCAGACAACGTAACAATTGGCAGGCCGCTGACGATTATAGAGCAAAAATGCAAGAAAATTGCGATATGATAGAGAAATATATCTTACTATTAACCCTTATGGAACCAGAAGGTAACTAAGTTGTTGATTCTATTAGGCAAAATAATTGAAATTAATTTGCAAAAAGGCTTGACATTAGTACCCAAAGGTCGTATAATTACTATATTAAATCAAAACAACGGAGTTAAAAATGTCTCAATTAACTGAAAATCTGACTGTAACAAGTCAACAAGCAAAGCCCGCAATCAAAGCGGCTATGAAAGCAAATCGTCCATCATTCTTATGGGGACCTCCCGGAGTTGGCAAGTCTGAACTTGTCGAGGAGATCACTAATGAGTTAGGTGGTCATATGATTGATCTGCGTATGGCGCAGATGGAGCCTACTGATATCAGAGGTATCCCTTTCTTTAACAAAGACTTAGGTGTTATGGATTGGGCTCCCCCAATCGAACTTCCAACTGAAGAACTTGCTTCTCAGTATCCATGCATTGTTCTATTCTTAGATGAAATGAACTCAGCACCACCAGCAGTACAGGCTGCAGGATATCAACTTGTTCTTAATGGACGTGTTGGCAAGTATGTTCTTCCCAAGAATGTACATATTGTAGCCGCTGGTAACAGGGACTCTGACAAGGGTGTCACATATCGTATGCCGATGCCCCTTGCTAATCGTTTCATTCACTTAGAAATGCGTCCTGACTTTGCTTCTTGGCAGAACTGGGCTATTGAGAATCAAGTGCATGAAGATGTAGTTGGTTACTTGTCATTTGCTAAACAAGACTTGTATGATTTTGATGCTAAGTCTTCTAGTCGAGCATTTGCTACTCCTCGTACTTGGACATTCGTGTCTCAGTTACTACAAGAGGACGACATAGATTCTGAGACTCTTTACAATCTAGTCGCAGGTACTGTTGGCGAAGGTCTTGCTACTAAGTTTGTAGCACATCGTAAGATTGCTAGTAAAATGCCCAACCCATCAGATATCTTGTCAGGTAAAGTTAAGGACCTTAATGTTAAAGAAATCTCTGCAATGTATTCTTTGACTATCTCAATGTGCTATGAACTTAAGAGTGCTATTGAGACTGATAAGGTCGATAACAAGAAGTTCCACGAAATGTGCGACAACTTCTTTGGCTACATCATGGCTAACTTTGAAACAGAGTTAGTAGTAATGGGTGCAAAAGTTGCACTGAAAACTTACAAACTACCAATCGAACCTTCTCAGTTGAAGAACTTTGATGACTTTCACAAACGATATGGTGGTTACATTGTTGAGGCAGGCAACTAAAATTGCTGGCCTGGAAGGGTGTAAGGTCCGAGACATTCCTTACACCTTTCCGAACTTTTTGCTTGACATGTCTCCCCAAAGGTGTTATAATTATTAAATACTTTAGACAACTGGAACTGACACATGACTAAAAATACTAAAACAACTAACAATGACAAAGAGAGCAAACTGGCTCATCTAGTAGGTCCTACAGACCCTCAAATAGATGCACAAGCCCGTGATCGTCTTATCACTGCCCGTATCGCACTCTTACTACGTCATTCATTCTTTGGTAATCTTGCTACTCGTTTGACCCTCATCAATGCTGATGAATGGTGTCCAACTGCCGCAACTGATGGCAAGTACTTCTACTACAACTCACGTTTCATTATGATGTTGCGTAAGAAAGAAGTAGAGTTTCTAGTAGCACATGAGGTACTCCACGTAGTTTATGATCATATGGATCGTAGAGGTACTAGAGATCCTCAACTATGGAACATTGCTGATGACTATTGTGTCAATGCAGACTTGAAGAATCATAGCATTGGTGAGTTCATCACTACTGTCCCTTGCTTGTATGACTACAAGTATGACAGAATGTCCGCAGAGCAAGTCTATGACATTCTATATGAGAATGCAGAAGTTATTGACATTGACCAATTGTTAGATCAATTGCTTGATGAACATATGGATGGTGATGCAGGCGCAGGTGCTGATGGTGATGAAGATGGCGACAAGCCCGGCCCAGTCAAAATGTCTAAAGAAGAAAAAGATTCACTCAAGCAGGAGATGAAAGAAGCAATCATCAATGCCGCACAAGGCGCTGAAGCAGGAACATTACCCAAAGGTGTTGAACGTCTAATCAAAGACTTAACTGCACCCGTTATGCCCTGGGACGACATCATTCAGTCTAATCTAACTAGCACAATGAACAATGACTATTCGTTTATCAAGCCTTCTCGTAGGGGTTGGCATCAGGATGCAATCATGCCAGGTATGACTCCAGGCGAAATGATTGATGTTGATATCTTTTTAGATATGTCAGGATCGATTGGCTCTGAACAAGGAACCTTTTTCCTTTCAGAGATTCAGGGTATTATGGAAGTATTCACTAACTACAAAATTCATGTACATTGTTTTGATACTGCTGTATATAATCCTCAGACATTCGACAGTGATAACTTAGATGATATCACAGACTACGAAATCTATGGTGGCGGTGGTACTGACTTTGATTGTATCTTTGACTATCTTAAAGAAGAAGGACGAGTACCTAATCGTCTAATCGTATTCACAGATGGTTATCCTTTTGGTAGTTGGGGCGATGAAAACTACTGCGACACTACATGGATCATTCATGGTGACCCTGAGCCGAATCCCCCTTTCGGTACTTGGGCAATCTATGATGAACACAAACATAAACAAGCCGCATGAGTAAAGATCCTTTAGAACCTCATAGACCTGCTTCGGCAGGTCCAGAAGATAAGTTTATTTACGAATCACCAGACGGCGGAAACACAGTGTACGCAAGACCAATTGGTGTACATGAAATGTCACAACGAAAGAAAGTTTATGAAAATCCAGAAATGTTAGAAGAAAAAAAGTTTTTTGAAAGATGGCATATGTATAGAGATATATTAGAAATCTCTAAGAACAATCCTGCTCTAAGAAAGTTATTAGAACAAGTAGAGATTGTTTATAATTTAAGTGAGGACAGAAAGTAATGGACGGTGTAATATTAGCCGCAGGCATGATAGCAAGTTTAATTGCTATTGTAAGTTTATTAATTAGTGAAGGAGGTGGTACTAAGGGTATCACACAAGAGTACAAAACCAAAAGTGGTAAAGTACATACTGCTAAAAAATCTAGGGAGCAACACATCGTATGAAGTTTGAAGATATCAATTTAGATACTTGGTACAAAAATCGTTTGCTAACATCACAAGTACCTAAGCATTTTACGTTAGCAAGAACAAAGGCTACGAAAGATAATATGCATTGGGTACTTGAAAAGTTACATGGTCGTTTTGCTATGGTTGCTAATGTCAGTGACAATGATGCAGATTTTCTATCTTACTATCAAAAGACTTTTGCTTTTGAGGATCCAAAAGAAGCAGTCCAGTTTGAACTTACTTGGTCGTAAATGTTCAAGTGTATCTGTCATGCTGTTAGAGAAGGTGAATTTGATAGATATCATCTTATAGGTACCAAATGCGGTAAATGTTTACTGCATCCTTTGCCAAAGAAGAAACAAAAGAAGTTTAATAAGAAACATGCTAAATTGATAAAAAGGGTAAATTAAACCTCTAAAAAAGTTTTCAGCACTTCAAATCGCATTAAATATTATTGTTAATGTAAAAATCTTACAGGAGAAATTATAAAATGAGTTTTTTAAGACACGTAGGAAAACACGGTGATCGCAAGGTTGCAGTAATTTTCCGTCAAGTACCAAATGAAGAACATATGTGTTTAGTCGCATATACACAATTGCTAAATCAAAATATCCACGATCCTTTGATGGCTACTATTGAAAGTGATATCGGTCAGAATAGTGAAGAACTTGCTGATGCGTTAAACAGACAATATACTAAGTCAGGTGATCGTATCCTTCAAGTATTACACGCAGAAGGAATGCTTAAGAAGATTAGAACTGAAGATGTTGTAATGACACCAGGACCTAATACTTCAATTCGTTTAGATGAGTTGAATAAAATCTTAGGCGAAATGGCTGCCGGCCAAGAAGCAACTAAAAAGTTAGCAGAAGCAGATGCATCATTAGGAATGCAAGATCCAGCAGATGTCAGACGTAGGAGAGAAGGCTTAATTGGAGATCAAAATCGTCCAATGCCGACAGCAGGAACGAATGCTCCAGCAGATCCTAACATGGCAATGAATGATGATGTGTTAGCAAGAGACTTTATGGCACAGGCAGAACGCATGGAAGCCGATGCTAAAGGTTTGATTGCAGAGTCTAAAAGGTTGATGAAAGAAGCAAAAGCAATGATGCCGAAACCAGCAAGGAAGACAACAGCAAAGAAGACCACACGTAAGAAAACAGCGGCTAAATAAATAGGAGGTCTCCTATGGGAGATAAATCTCGTTCAATACAGGACTGGGAACGACTCCTAGAAGATGTAGAGAAACATAAAATACCTGTAGAATTTTTACAGAAACTAGTTCTCCGATTAAAAAGTCGTAAACAAAAAACCATTAACATTGAAAAGTTCTTAAAGCAAGGACTGGACACAGAAACAGTAGAAATTATAGTTGGTAAACTGTTAGAGGAATATGAAGAAGATATATTATCAATTGATTTTATTCTGAACATAGAAAGAATTGCAGAAGCGGTTCAACCTGAAACAGATAAACTACTAAGTGGACTATAAAATCTCTGTAAACTATAGAAGGGACTTCGGTCCCTTCACTCTATTAAGATAAGGAATAATATTGAAAGTTAAATTAATTAGTCATTCACAAGTACCTGCATATGACCCAGACGTTATGAATATGTCTAACGATATGCTACAACTTGTGGCATACTGTGCCAGAGTAAGCAATCCATCAAATCAGAACAATACGGCAACAAACGAAAAACTTGTGAAGTATCTGATGAAACACAAACACTGGTCTCCACTTGAAATGGTTAGTGTTTGTTTGGAAGTAGAAACAACCAGAGATATCGCAAGACAAATTCTCCGTCATAGATCATTCTCATTCCAAGAGTTTAGTCAACGTTATGCTGACCCAACAAAGGACTTAGATTTTGAGTTACGTGAAGCAAGATTACAAGATACCAAGAATCGTCAAAACAGTATTGCACTTGATATGTCTGATGAATACGAAGGTGGTTTACAAGATCGTTGGTATGAAGTACAACAACGAGTTATAGACGAAGCCACAATGGCATATAATTGGGCTATCGATAATGGCATTGCTAAAGAACAAGCAAGAGCAGTATTACCAGAAGGAAACACTGTAAGCAGGCTGTACGTTAACGGTACCTTACGTAGTTGGGTTCATTATATCGAACTCAGAGAAGCAAACGGTACGCAATTAGAACACATTAAAATTGCAAAAGAAGTAGCAAAAGTGATCGCAGAGGTTTTCCCAATAAGTTTGCAAAACGAGTCTGTATAACGTAAACTTATAAGATGAAAGAAGAACATGAAGCCACTGAAATAAATTGTTTTGAAATATTAATGGGCGATGTAGAAGACCCAGACTTAATGATTGCAGAACCTATATACAAATGGCAACAAACAGATGCAGGGAAATACATTATGGAACATAGTGATCCAACTGCTAAGTGGGTAAGAGATAATAGCCCTGATTACATGGGACATAAATATACAATTAAAGGGTATCTTACAGATAAACAAGTGACATACTTTAAACTAAAATATCAATAGGAATATCATGGCAAGTAAAAAAGCAACACCAAAGAAGAAACAGTTAAACATCTGCGTGACAGGTGGATTGGGCTTCATTGGTGCCCACGTTGTAGTTAAGTTAATTAACGAAGGGCACAAAGTTGCTATCTTGGATTCTAAAACAGATTACGGCTATTTAAATCAAGGAGAATTAGATGCTGTAATGAAAGAAAGATTTTTTGGTATTGCAAACAGAATGACTGATGCAGTAAAGTTAAACATTTATACAATTGATGTTGGTAATCCTGAACTAAAAACTTTATTTGAAAAAGAAAAGTTTGATGCTGTAATTCATCTTGCAAGTTTCCCAAGACAGAAAGTTGTCAATGCTGATCCAACTGCCGGCTCTAAAGTAATGAGTGAAGGCTTACTGAACTTATTAGAACTAAGCAGACAAACTGACGTAGACAGATTTACTTACATTAGTTCTTCAATGGTCTATGGTGACTTTACAGATAACGTAGAAGAATGGGAAGACTGTAACCCACAAGGTCAGTATGCAATTATGAAGTATGCAGGTGAGTTGTTAGTACAAGATTATACTAGACAATATAACTTAAATCATACTATCATTCGTCCTAGTGCTGTCTACGGGCCCTTAGATGTCTGTGACAGAGTACTTTCTAAGTTCTTCATCAATGCAATGAAAGGTGAGACGATAGTTGTTAATGGCAAGATGGAGAAACTAGACTTTACATTTGTCAATGATGTTGCTACTGGTATTGTACAAGCAACAACAAGTGCTAAAGCAAAGAATGAAACATACAATCTTACTAGATCAAAAGGTGTAACTCTTTATGATGCCGCAACCGCAGTTAAAACAATTGTTGGCAAAGGCAATATTGAAGTTAAACAAAGAGACATGAATTTCCCTAGTAGGGGTGCATTAAGTATCGAAAAAGCACAAAAAGACTTTGATTACAATCCTATAACTGATTTAAATGAAGGCTTAATGATCTATCATAGTTGGTTATCAAATTCTGCATATTGGAAAGAACAATTAAATCCTAAACCCAAACAAGCAGTCAAAGTTGCTCCAGCAAAAGTTACTAACGTTACTAAAACAAAAGTAAAAGCAAAGCCAAAAGCAAAGTCAAAAGCAAAACCGAAGTCAAAATGACCGAGTCATTTTGTGTGTTACCTTGGGTGAACATTACAGTTGATCCTGACGGGGCAATCAAGCCCTGTTGTATTTCACATGACTATATTAAAAAAGAAGACGGTACCAAATATAACTTAGGTTATGATAGTATCGATGACATCTACAACAGCAAAGACTTTGTTGATCTAAGACAAAAGATGTTAGATAATGAATATATCTCTGGATGCGATGTATGTTATCACAATGAAAAGTATGGTCGTCAAAGTCGCAGACTAATCAACAACGAACAATACAAAGACATTATTCCAACTGCAACTAAAAGTGATCTTAAGATTAAATTCTTTGACTTGCGTTTTGGTAATCTATGCAATCTCAAATGTAGAAGTTGCAACCCTACAAACAGCAGTCAGATAGAAAAAGAAATCTTAGAAATTAATAATACAGAGTATACTAGATTCTATCCACAGTTTGATGTAGAAAGCAATTACTGGTGGGAGACAGATACGTTTGATGAAAACATAAAAAGTCAAGTAGATAATATAGATACAATTTATATGACTGGTGGAGAGCCTACTGTTATAGAAAAGAACTTTGAAATACTAAGTGATTTGATAGAGTCAGATCAAAGTAAAGACATTACTTTAATTATCAATACAAATCTTACAAACACTAATCCAAAATTCTATCAGTATCTACCTAACTTTAAGTCAGTCATACTACAACTCAGCATTGATGGTTACAAGGGTGTACAAGAGTATCTAAGATATCCTAGCAAGTTCAGTCAAATTGATGAGAGTATACACAAACTGATTAAGATACATAATGTTAAACTGTGGGCAACTCCTGTTATTCAAATAGGAAATTTGAACATGATAGTTGATCTGTTTAAATACTTTGAAGACATTAACATTAAAGAAAACAAACCTATAATTGATATTAGACCTATCTTGTTACAAGATCCACAACACTTGAATATCGATTATTTACCTAAAGACTTTAAACAGAAAGCCTTTGCAAAAATCTTTATGTGGATGTTAAACGATTGTAAATGGCAATCACAGATTTTTAAAGATACGATAAATGCATTGAAAGTAAAATGCCAAGAAGAAAGTAAAGACATAAACATGTTACAAGAATACATTAAGTTTAATAATATATTAGATGAACACAGAGGACAGAAACTAGCAGATTGTAACTACAATTTGCATACATTCTTAAAGACACATGAACAAAATTAAATTCTTTGGTTTAGATAGACAATACAAAAATCTAAAGCCTGAACTACTTGATGCTACAGACAAAGCAATGTCTAGTGGTCATTTAGTTGATGGTCCCTTCGCAGAGAAATTTAAAGACTGG
>Ga0181399_1000682_pt1 | contig 12406 bp, 11 predicted proteins | sample 22SPOviralmetaG_FD_130128 | JGI IMG/M metagenome (GOLD analysis project Ga0181399, IMG submission 130128) | Marine viral communities from the oligotrophic San Pedro Time Series (SPOT) site, San Pedro Channel, CA, USA - 22 SPOT_SRF_2011-05-21 | ecosystem: Environmental > Aquatic > Marine > Strait...
AAACCCTATCCTATACACACTATGCTTCCGTTCTCTACTTTTTTACAACTATATTAACCTTAGGTAGAGAGATATTATCTTTATTAATTGGTAATTCTACTTTTGGTATATTTATTTTATTTTTATTTAATTGTTCTTTTCTCTCCACATCTACTTCTCCACTCTCTAAATCTTCTTCTTCTTCTTCTTCTATAAAAGCATCTACTGTTCTATCACAGACAATACAACCCCAACAACATTTGAGATTTTTACATTTTGACTTCTGTGTCTGTGCTAAAAGCATCGCAACCGCCGCTAGTATAGTCCCCGAGGCTGTCGATAATTCGATAATATTGAAGGAAGTTAGTGTCATTAATATAATATATATACATATTATATTATGAATTGTGATTTGAATATTTATCCAATAAAACCCGATGGGACAGAAAATAGATTAAAACGGCCAATCCACCCTAATTTACCAAACATCGCCAACGGGGCTTGTGTCGTGTGTGTTGCCCCAGTAAGAAGTGGAAAATCTACGATGATTAGCAATCTTTTACTTAGTAAAAACTTTTATTTAGATATGTTTGAATATGTTGTGATAATCAGCAATACAATCCATAACGACAGAACCAGTAGGTTTCTTAAAGAAAAATATCCTCATTCTTGTTATGACAGATATGATGATAAAATTATAAATGATCTAATCGCCTATCAAGAAAGTTTTAAGAAGAAAGAGGATCAACCCCTCTGCGCTGTCATTTGTGATGACTTTATTGGAATTAAAGCAACCTCTGCTGTGTGGAAACTTTGTTCTCGTTATAGACATTACAATATTGGATTACTTATGATGTCGTCCCAAAACTTTAAGTCGATGCCTCCTATAGCACGCAATAATGCTTCTCATTATCTACTTGGAAATATTACTAATCAAAAAGAAATGGAAAAGTTGAGCGACGAATTGGGCGATAGTTTAGGTGGTGATAAAAACTTTCGCTCGTTGATGGCGCAAACACACAGAGAAAAATATAACTGGAGTTATATAGACCTTACGGATAATCCACCCAAGTTTTATAAAAACTTTGATACTCTATTGTATCAAGGCGGGTTTAAACAAGGGAAGTATTTGGAAGTGGAGAGCGATGAAGACTAGCAAGACGGCGGCGATGGATTTCATCCCGAACCAGTTGTAGTTCATACAGACTCACGGCGACGGACTTCAAGTCCTCCATTTCTTTCTTCATTTTCGCCATCTCTTTTTTCATTTTAATTATTTTTCCTGCTTGGCGGAGAATTATTTGGTTTGCGTCATCTTGACGAATGCGGGCTTCGTAAATCGGGCGCAGATTTCGGGCAAGTTGACGGCGGAGCGCTTGGAAATTGGAAGACATATTGTTAGTTTGTTGTTGTTGTTAGTTTGTTTGGTACGATATATATTTTACCAAAAAAGCATTTCAATTTTATTTCAAACAGAAAAAATCAACCAGCGACACTGACTACCCCGTTATGAATATTCATAACCCGTCCATACTGCGTCCAAAAAATTGTGTTGAATGCCTCTGTATCAGTACCACCATTACCATTATCCACACGGGCAATATTTCTTTCTATCTGTATGGGCTTCTGTCCCACCATAGTCCCAGTCTGTAGGTTCGGGTCTGTGATAAGCGAGACGCCGTTGTAGTGGGACATACCTTCACGGACATATTGACCTTCAGCGCCGTCGCCCACAGCGATCCCCGTGTCGCCGGCGAAGCCATTTACTGTGTTTGCGCTCCAGCGGGGATTTACATATGCCCCAGCGGCAGACGAACCATCGCCCGCAACACCCTTTGATACGGCAGTATCCCAAGAATACTCGCTGTTTGCGATATTAATAGGAACACCCATCACAGCAGCCAGTTCGTCCTGCTGTCTGCTTTCACGCTCTACATCACGATTGAAAATACGCATATCGTTCACACGAAGATTATATGAACTCGGCAACCAAGATGCTCGTGATACATAGTCGCCCAACTGATTACTTTTCACAACTTTCCCGCCCTGCTGTTTTTGGTCGCACCAAGTGATATTTTTAACCTGCTTGCCCACCATACCAACTTCACGGGTAATACGCTGGGGATTTACTGTTGAAGCGGGGACTGTGGTAGTTGTCACCGCCACATCATCATATGGAATGGTAAGTCCCTGTGGCGACATTACAAGTTTAGCAACTTCCTCCATACGCCCATCATCACCATCATAGGTAAGATAATCTGCTAGAAACTTTACCTGAGTGGTCGCTACAGAAAGACCATATGATGCGGCGTGTCCTGCGGGGAAAAGCCCTATTGTGCCTTGTGTGTCCGGTCCTGTGTTGGGCTGCTCGTTAAAAGTAAGTTCAAGGACAACACGCTCGTTCATTAGGTAAAGCGGAAGCTGAAGGTTTTTCATTAGAGTTGGGAATAACTGAGATAGTTTGATTGTGCCGGTTGGAGTTGTGGTTTCATCAGCAGTAATTTTTTGAAAAGGCAAAGTGCCGCCGGTCTGCGGTGCGCCAATCGACCACTCACAACCCACCGGCTGATATTTCCCCGTGCCCTGATTATCCGGTTGACAACCATCTACGATTAGCTGCGAGTTAAAATCACGCCCAACCCTTTCCTCCTGTGTTTTAAACTGGTTTCTCATAGTGAAATATCTCGCATACTCGTCTGTCTGTGCGAGAACTACAGAACCACAACGGAGAAGGGCAGATTTAACTAAAGCGTGGACTCCTGTTTTCATAGGGAAATAAGCGGCGGCGGCAAGGCTGGCGGGCACAGCCTCACTAACAGCGGCAACTTGAACACACGAGTTTACATCTAATATACCACGCCGCTCAAAGACAAACCTCGCGTGGGTTTTGGAAATAGTTGCGGGGTCGAGTATATCAGTATGAATAGACATAGAACTTACGCTAGGAAGCGGTTTGAGTTTTAATACATCGGGAAGTACGGACATCTTATATAATTAAATAATATTTTAATTTCGTAATATCATTTAATTATTTCTAAATATATTGAGTTTTAATTTATAACCTGTATTCCTTGAGGAGAATATGCTAATACATTCTCTGCTAGAGTAAAGGTATAGAGCGACATAGGCGAATTACCATCAAGTGTCGATTTAACCCGAAGCCCGTAGTTTGTCCTAGAGTAATCAATACCAACCTTAAATGAGTCAGTTCTAACACCCAATCCATATACCTCTACTTTATCCGGCAGAGTGGGCGCAAGCACATCTACACCATCGATAAGTTGTGGACGAGTATCCAGTCCGGACTGAGTGGTCAAAGACATTAGTGAATGGTTCATATTCTCATATGGCTTAATGGAATTAATAAAAGTAGTTAGTATCTCTGTCTGTGGGCGGTCGCCAGTTTCAACTGTACGATCACGAATGGGATTTTCACGGGGGAAGTTAATACCTCCACGAGTAAAAGCGACTTCAGTCAAGTCAGCAACTGCGGTATAGCCACCAGTACCAGCATTTCTAAGATAAGATGTAGCATTACCATCTCTCGCCTGATTATTAATAAAGGTTGTGGGAAGGAAATTATGATGAACCGCTAAAACCTTTCTTGCGGCAAGATTTAATGACACAACTTGATCGCTAGAGTTTAGAACAGAATAGGTGTGATTTACAGAGTTATAAGTCAGTTCACCGCTTGTAGCATTACCCATCTGTGCCTGCCCATCTTCGTCGGGGACAAGCAAGTCATATGATAGTGTTACATTACGGAGTTCGTATGCTACGGGGTTTGCTACAGCAGTTAAAGCGGTGTTATTATCATACCAACCTGATAGTGCCTGAGCATCGGGAGACAACTCAAGCTGAATATGAAGTCCACGCAATCCGTTCATACCAAGTGGGAGGGGATTGCCTCCACTGAGGAGCCCACATCGTAGGGGCATAGAAACAGAAAATCCTTCATTCTGTGATTGTGCTGATACAAGAGAACGAGAAGAAGTGACGGACTGCTGGGCAACTCCAGTATCAAGGTCTGCTGCGGAATGAGTTGTGGGAAGCACACTTGCTAAATAACGGGGATACTCACGCACAACTTCTAAAGATTGGTTTTCCTGATTACTAATTGTAATCTGCTTAATACAAGCATTCGCACCGATGCGTCCATTAAAACAACCATTAGAAGCCGCGCGCCCACCGCCGCTAGTGCCTCCGTTATTTACAAGAACTCCGGTGCCGGTTTGTTTAATAGCAATATCCGCGTTTAGTCTAACGGAACTTCCCACTAGAAACTTGTTTTGCGAAGCAATCTCAAAATTAATAATTGGAAAACCACCACGAAACGAAAACGGCTGAGTTGGTGCGTTAAGAGCATCTATTTCGACTTTTTCTACGGCAACAATATTAGACATATTATAATATACTAAAAGATAATATAATAATTAATTATTTTAATTTACCGAATAACAACACTCCCACTCTTAGATATGTTAAGTCGGTTTAAACCACAAATTGTATGAACCATTAATTTAGATGTTGCGCCAGCACCATACTCCACCCGAAGTGCTAAATCCTGATTAGCAAGATTAGCAACCTGTCCATATTTTGATAGTCCTCTACCAATTAAAAACTTAACTCCGCCGGGATCGCTAGTGTCACGGACAGTATAGCCACAATTGGTCAGCGCCTTTTCTAGTTCAATTAGTGCTAGAGCATCGGGTTTACTTGGAGCCTGTGAAAGCCGATTAAGTTTCACATCACGCCCTGCTGGAACAAGCTGTCCACCCATTACATACTGATAATTTTGTGCGCCGTCGAGAAACCCTCTAAAACTATTGTCTAGCAAAGCGGCAGTTTGGTCTGCTAAACACGGACGAGAAAGAATAGAATATGCTCTTGTTTGCTCTGCGTTAATATTGCTTGTAGTCATTCCCGCTGTCGCAATAATATTGTTTTTGTATGTGGTATAAGTTTTATAATCAAAGTTCAATCCTTTATCGCTTCCCACCTGCGACATCATAGCATTTACATAAGCCGCTGGGGGCTGGACAGTTTCGGTAATCATCTCTAAATTACTGATAGTCCAATCGATGCCGGGCGTAGTTATACCAGCGTCGGTGTATGTTTGAGTTGTCATACGATCTTCGGCATTTACATACACCCTTGATGCTAGAGTTGTATAACCAACCGCACCGCCGCCCGCCGCCGGAATAAAACCAACCAAGCCTACACCAGTTGCGCGGTTTGGTCTATAACTTACTAAAATTGATGCGTCACCAGCATCGTCGTTTGCCTGCGCGAACTGCGTAATCACTCCAAGTTGTTCACCGGTGCTGTTGGGTTCGCCGTTTTCCTGAATATAAAGCATATCACCAATAAAAAGCCCCATGTTTTTGGCTTGTGCTGCGGGCTGTGCTTCACCATCACCCGCCGCCCGCGATGTCGCCGAGAGTTGAACGGTAAATATCCCAGCCGCGCCAGCAGCAGCAGCATCATCTCCAACCGCTTTTGTTGTAGTGTTTAAATAACCTTGGCTATAAGTTACGCCTTGATCGCTCCAGTACTGGAGTGTTTTGCGAACACTATCCAAAACCATCTGTGAGCGAACACCGGCCATAGCCGCAAGTGGGACAATTTTATCACCATTAAGTATTCCGGAGTTATATACTGGAATCATCATCGTTAGTTTTTTAGCCGCTGGGTTTGCTGTGCGGGGAAGCGCGGGTGGGTCTGCCCAATAAAGCTGATTGTTGCCGTCGGTGTTGATAGAGCGGCCCTCAAACATATTGCGTTTATCATTAATGCTGTCATTTCCGGTATACGCCCAACTATTCGCCACCTGCTGATTATAATCCTGTAAATACTCTAAAGTAGTTCCGCCATCACCAGTCCTAACAACCACATCACGAATCACCGAATGAATGCCCGCAGATGGACTGGGGCAGAACTTGCCGTTTCCCGCAAGCTGAAAATCAAACTTGAGAAAAGTTTTCTCGGGGTTTACAAAACCGAGATACTGGGGGATTAGCCAACGGATTTCACCGCCGGGTTTATAATCAATCTGTGATTCCGGCTTAATACTAACAGTTTTTGATGCTACGAATGCCTGATTTTCATTTGTCGCCCTATACATTATAATATTATACAAGATAAAAATATCATAATATTATCTTTTTAATTTACTAAATATTTTGATTATATTAAAAAGCGGACATACTGGCGGGTGTATCAACAACGCCATCAATACTTGGAAGAACTAAAGAATGTCTACTTACCGCTGTACTCACCGCCTCTTGTGGTGGGGGGTCGTGTGGTTTAGCGCTCGCGCTGTCAATTGCCTCGAAAATACCTAAACCAATTCCCGCAAGTAATCCAACCGGTCCAAGTACATCTCCGGCAAGACCAATTGCTGTTTCTGTCCCCGCTCCTAAAGCAACTGATGAACCGACTTCCGCACCTTCTGTTGCCGTCGCTGCTGTGTCGGCAATATCTGCTGTGTCTGCCCCTGCTTCGCTTGCCCCCGCTTCGCTTGCCCCCGCTTCGCTTGCCCCCGCTTCGGCATCATCATCTTCTGCCTGCGGTTGACTTGTCTTACGGGCTACGGCGCTGCCGGTGCCGTCCGGTGCCGTTGGGTCATCTTCTGCTTGGGAAAACGATGACTGGACTGGACCGCTGCCCATTTGGCGTTCTAAAACATCGGGTTGCCGTTGCCAGCCGCCACTACCCGGCTGTCCAAAACCCATTCGTCTAAACTGGTCACCTCTATATGCGTCTGTAAAACCACCAGCAGAATCCCCAAAAAGCGACGATGTAGCACTTTCATCTTCTGCTTCCTCCGGAATTGTGGCGAGTTTTGATGAAGATGACGATACTGATTCGGCGGGTGCCGCGTCTTCTGCTGCTGCCGCCCTTGAACTGCCGGGCACCGGTGCTGCCCCTCTGCTTGCCGCCGCTCGCTCTTCTGCCGCACGGGCGGTGCGACTCAAAGAAGAAAGATTTTCGCGCTCATCATCACCAACGATCGCTGAACCCCGTTGCCCGAGTCCTTGATCGCTAAAAAGCGGGTCGTCATCACCCACGCCTTCCTCCGGACTTACAAAATCGTCGTCCTCTGCTGCGGGTTTTATATCAGCACTTTTTGTTCCCGCTCTAATCGCCGCACGATTCGCTCTAACAGTTTTTACCCTATCGTATAATCCTTTTGCTTGCTGTGCGCCCATCACTCCAGTCGCAAGCAATTCGTCGAGCTGCTCTTTCGCATCGTCCTTGAGTTTCATTGCTTCATTCGCTTTGCTTCTCCAAGCATTAGAAAATGCGGAACTGCGCTCGTTAATCATATCGCTAATCTCGTCAGCTTGACTGTCAAAACCACCCTGTAGTTGTCTTAATTGGTCGAGAGCAGAACTCATTATTATATTATATCTAAATATAATAATAAATAAAAAAAATTAATATGCTCGTTTTCCCTTTTGGCGTTTACCGTCTACATCACGAATATCTCCCTTCTTCGTGGTGAAATCGAGTTTTCCTTTCATCGTTTTAGATTTGCTTCCTTTCGACACACCAGTCTTCGTTTTTTTGTATTCCCCGCTTGCTACAGTTAGTGCTTTGGTATATGAGATTTTATCACGCTTGGCCACTTTTTTCACTAGGTCTGTCCACGCTGTCATAATTATATACTAAGTAAAGATAATAAAATATTAAGTCCAAAGTATTTTATCTGCGAAGTAAGATGGAGTTCCAACTTTATTACGGGTTTTCGCAAAACGAGATTTATAATTTGCTTGTTTTTTTTTATCCTTTGTAATTGTAAAATCATAATAATTAACATCACCAATACTTGCTAATTTCTCTCCGGACTTGGAAAATACATCTAACTTTTTTCCTTTCCTAGTACTTGGTTTAACCACCACCCCTATCTTCTTGGCGTTGCGCTGCGCTCGTATAATGTTATAGCGGGGCATATATATTATATATATTTAAACTCTTGGGTTATTCATACCGATTAAATTATTTTGAGTATTATTTTTATCAGCTTGCTTCGTTAATACCCGATCAAACATCTTTTCCATCTTAGACATCTCGCTTGCCTCATGAAGTAGTGTAAGGGTGGTTGGATAAGCCAGTTCCTCAACAATCTTTCCGGAATCAACATCTCGTAGGGCTACTGTGAGAGAATTAAGTGCTTTTGTTGTGGGCACATTTAAATCTATTTTAATTGGATATGGTGGGACATAATGAAGAGAACCGGTTGTTTGTCCACTCGCAAGTTCTTCTCTCGATATTACTGAGATCTGTTTGTTTATATCGCTGGTTGCTCCGTTATAACCTTTCACATTAAAATCATTCACCTCAACAGACAAGTTTGGCGACTCACCAGTTTCGAGCAAAGCCCCTCCCGTATTGACTTGAGTTTGCGGAAAAGCGACTGCGGCATCAGTCGGTGCTTGATTTCTCAAAATAACATATTTGGGAAGACTGAGCGTTGTTGCTACACTCGCTGTATTTGGCTCGCGCTGGTTAGTGGGGACTTGTCCAGCTCCCGCCCCAACATCGCTGTCTTGTAATTGTCCAAACTTCCACAGATGTCTTAGTTGAATTGCGGTGGGTGCTCCCACTCCGTGTGGCGATACATCTAATTCGCCGCCTTCTGTCTGTGATTCTGCTTGTGAACCTAACAACCCATTCCCGCTAATTAACGATGTATCATATTCTCCCTGAATATATGCGGGGGTTGTAAAATACCATGATGTCGAACAGTATCCAATTGCTGGTCGAAGCGGAAACCATCTTTCTTTAATAGTGGAGTTTATTTTCTGTACCGGTGCTCCAGTATTTGATGTAGAAACAAGTAATTTCGTGTTGGGTGTAAAGTCAGCAGTTGGATCGGCAGCAAAACTAATAGAAACATTTACCCCTTGTATTCCAGTTATTTCTACGGTTAATTTTACAAGATTGGGCGGAGTAAAAGTCGGCATAATTGTCGCGTCATTTATTTTCTCTTCTAGAATAATAGTCCGTGTTCTCCAATTTGGGCCGAGATATGTAGAACCTCCAGTTTGCGTTGTTTTTGATACTCTAACAATCGGCACCATCGTCCCGTCAAACGAGGGAAGCAACTCAGCAATAATATCAGCACCCCCGACAGATTTCCCCCCAAAACCACCATTTGCTGCTGGATCTACCGTATCAAACTGATTATCCGGCGCATCGGGAGTCAGTTCGCGCCCCTCATATAAATCATTTCGCATATAACCGAGAGCAACTGGATTGTAATCAATAGGTTCATTAAACTTCACGGTGCTTAGTGGGGGATATACCCCGCCAACTTGGGCGCGCAACCGCAATTGGGGCAAGTTCCCAGCATTAGTTAAAGAACGATATGCTTCATTATATACACGAGCAAAACCACCGGAAGGTGCTGCGGAGTTTGGATCGGCAGCATATCCAGTATCCACAAGTCCTATTAAAAACCCGTCTGTCTCATCGGGGTCGGCGCCGCTGGTGCCCGCATAAACCATATTCCAAGCATTATAAGGCATATTCCAACTCGAAAGAAGGCTTGCGTCAAGAGTTCCGTCCCAGCCCATTCTATATATTCCGGAGTTTCTCCCCACATCGCCTGTTTTACTATTGCCGGTTAGATACTCGCGCTGTAAATGTAAATAGACAACAGTTACAGTTGCGTTGTCGGGATTTCCAACGGGAAACTTTCTAACGGGGTCGGTAAATGTTAGTGTTATATCCCAACCTAGAGCAAGTGGACCAGCAGCGGATTTTGCTATATCAACATTATTATCGTTTCCCGCACCAAGCCACTCAACCGGTGGAAATACTATACCCCCACCACCCGGCGTTGCTGCCGTCATAACTAATCGTGTGTTTGCGCCTGCCGTTCCACCATTATCATCTATAGCCCAGCAAGTATCGCCACTCGCTAAAGTTTGCGCCAAGTCAACTCGCCGTTGTCCAAAGTTGCTTTCGCTAATAATCGAAGTGGTCCCACCATTACAGAAAATACCGGTTTCTGCTGTGGACAAAGCATTCGGGACACCGCTGTCGAATAATGAATACGGGTTGAAAGAGAACTGCCCACCAAGATTGATGTCCGGTGTTTCTACCGGTGTATAACCACGCATAAGAATTGTCGGCGGTATGGGATTTCCCGCACCATCATCGGTTAGAATCTGTTTAAATGGAACGACTGTTTGATTTACGGTGTTTTCCGGATTACCATTCATATATGGTTTGATTTGGTCAAGTCCAAAAGGAGCATTTGCTTCGGTCGGGACAACACTTAAATCCATAGCAATACTTAATACTTTTGATGTCTTATCATATGACACGGTAAAACCTTTTCCAGTCTGTCCTTGTGGGTCAAAACAACCAATTTTCACGCTGTCCTGTAATTTAAACTGGAGTTCGGTGACGAGCTGGTCTACAGTATAAGTTCCGTGTGATAATTTAACTATATGTTGTTCGAATGGGGGAATAGCATTCACACCAGCATTTGCTGAAAGACCATCTCCAAAACGCCATATGAGCGTGTCATTTGCTGCCGAGATCTCAATACCGGAAACCTTAGTCATCGTGAGGTTTACAAGAGATATTGTGTCGCCGGGATTTATTATGATAGGTTGGGTGAAATGGTTTTGAATATAACCGTGCTCTAATCCATCGCCCGCATCGTTTCTTTCACTTTGAATAGTAATTAACGACATATTATATATTAACTAAATAAAATAATATTGTAATAATATATATAATGGATAATGATAGATGTGAATGTGATTGCGAACTAGGCACAATCTCGGGAATGATACAAGAAAAAATAGATAGACACTTGAAGAAGATGGAGAAGCCTGAGATAAAAGAGAAAGATATTTTTGACTATCCTAAAAGCAAGACTAGAGAGATTAATCTACAAAAACGCCCAAAATTATTTAGAAAATGTAAACAACATTAGGATTTATTTTTTATTTGATGATTTTTTTATCACCTGTTGTGCCGCTGGAGTTCCTTCTTTAATTATTTTAAATATTACACTACTATTGTCGTCTAGAGGAGCGGGATTTCCTTCCGGAGTTAATATCTGTATATCAAAATCTGTAATAACATGATCTTTATCTACCTGATATGTCCAATCAGTTTGGAATGTATATGTAAAGTCAGCAACATTATAGTTTCTCGCAAGATATGCTAAAGTGGGGATTGTCGTCGTGAACTTCGATCCATAATATGTACTTTTCTGTTCTACAATATTGCTATTTAGCACAAGATATGGATATGCTAATTTCTTAGGTAATTTAACAGCAATAATGGAATCGCTGACTTGTTCTGTCGTTTGCGGCAACAACCAAGTTGGCGTTCCAAGATTTTCTAGTGGTTGAGTAAAACTATTTGCCGTAAATGCGAGCGATAGTGTTCCGGAAACAAAACCATTTGTAGTGACGGGTTTTACCATATTATCATATTTATTGCTCACAACTTGATTAAAACCTAAATATTGTGATTGTGTTTGTCTATTAAAAAGTGTGTTTTGTTTTCCAGTAAAAGGTATTATTTGTTCTATACTAAATCCTAGTTTATCAAACAAAGTTCCAGTAAACCGAAATGGTCTATCGCTTGTTATAGGCAATATATCGGTCAAACTATCATTCTTTGCTGATGGGGCAAGCAACGCGGTTATACCAATCCCTGACTGTGCCGAATTAATAGGACATATTTTATCTACCACCTGTTGTACAAAAACATAAGGCATCGCTCGTAAAACAAAAGTCGGTGGGAAATCGTATGTGTTTCCGTTTATAGCCTCATTTAATTTGCTTAACTCCCAAAGTGACGGCAGTCCAACGCCGGGAATGCTGGGCGGGTAATCATATGGACCTATGGAAGTAGCGGTGTTTGTTACGGCTTCATACTGAGTCATCGCATATTCGACTAATCTTTTATATGCTGTTGTGCCGTCGCTCGTCGCTGGTTGGGTGGATTGGTCTACCACACCCTCACTCCATAAACTATCGGGGTGTTCAAACCCGCCGCCGTAATATTGCGAAACCACAGATTTACCAATCGAATACATTTCTAAAATGGGGTCAGCAAAACCATCGTTAGAAGAATATACGCCCTTCGGCGAGCCGAATGTTGTCGGCGCTTGGCTATTGGCGTATGTGCTGTTTGACACGCGAATTGCTGTATGTAATTGGTTTATTTCAAACTTACCGCTGCCTGTGCTACTAAAAGTGACTGTTGGATTATCTGCGCCTATGTGTACATACGACACATAATCAAAGGGGGAGAATGTTTGCTCCGGCACATATGGAAGGTTTGGTGCCGGACCGCCAAACTCCGGAGTCTCATAATCGTATTGCTGTCGTCCTACAAGAGTTTTATCTAAATCCTGCTGCGTGTAATTTTGAGCAACTTTGTCAAACAC
>Ga0181399_1000684_pt1 | contig 12401 bp, 11 predicted proteins | sample 22SPOviralmetaG_FD_130128 | JGI IMG/M metagenome (GOLD analysis project Ga0181399, IMG submission 130128) | Marine viral communities from the oligotrophic San Pedro Time Series (SPOT) site, San Pedro Channel, CA, USA - 22 SPOT_SRF_2011-05-21 | ecosystem: Environmental > Aquatic > Marine > Strait...
AGATTGTAACGCAGAATAGCTTGAAGAGCATCGCTGTACTGAGATTCCACACTCGAGCCGTTAATAGTGACTTTAAGAGACTGCGTAACCGACGCCAAAGGAAGGCAACGAAGGGCATCACTTTCGGTGTTAAGAAGTGGTTGTCCCGCTGGTGCAGTGCCGACAAAGGTCATCTGGAATTGGGCCCGACAATACATTCTGCGGTCTACAATTACATTTTCACTCTGTGTATTAAAATTAAATGTAATTCCAGAAGTAGAGTAAGAGTTAGCTTGTTGAGCGACTGAATTTGAACCCTCACAGCCCTTGAAGACACCCCACATATTATCTTTTTGAACGAAATCTAAGCAATCCAAACGTGGATCAACCACATTAGTAAGTTTCAAAGGTTTTTGACTATTCGTTTCTGCCATTATTATAATATAGTTAAATACCTTTTATTTAAATATTATTTGTTAGATTAAATAATATATAAATTTATCTATTTCAAAAACTTAATTTAAGCAAATCCATTAAAGTATTTGTTTTTTACGTCTAAATACCATCTTCACGTTGGCTGATGCCTTTGCTGGGAGACGCAAAGGGAGGGTAAATCCATCCTCAGTCTCATAAAAGAATTCAATATTAATATTATTAAGACTGCCGTCGTTAAGCAAATCCGTCCATTTATGATACCTTGCTCTATAAAATATATCTCTATGGAGAGATGATTGTGTTCCTTGACTAGGCGAATTATCATTATAGTCAATATAAGATAAAATACTCTTTTTATCAATATTAAATCTGTTTTGAGTTTGAGATAATGCTTTCGGGTGTGTTGGTGGAGGCATATATTCATCTCTAACAGAAATACTCGATGTTGTAACCAAAATATTTTTAATATTATTCCATAAATAACGGCAATCACGTTCTTGCTCCATAATAATATATGCTGGTGGTGTGGTCTGTGTGTTAACCACCTTACCAGCATAATGATTTCCTAAAGCCCATGCGTTCTGTCCGCCCGACTTTTGCTCAAAGCGTATCGTATAATCTCCACCATTTGTAGAGTTGTAGCCGAAAAAATCAGCTTGAATTGTATCAATATATTTATAAAGTAAAGCATCAACTTGAACCTCTGCTTTAAGTAGTCCAATCCCCCCAGCACCAGTTGCGTAACTAAGTTCTCCAATAATAGCAAATAAACCAGTTCTATTGTCATATTGTAACCAGCATTCTTCTGCGTGGATTCCAGCATGGGCAAGATTAAATGCGTCATAAGAAGATTTTAAAGCCGTATTTATAATTTGGACAAAAGTTTGATAATCGTTGCAGTGATAATAGGTAGGACTGGTAATAAGATCTTGAATTCCGTTATTTAATGCGGGTGGCTGTGGGAGAGATGGTGCGTTAGCATTAGACACAGATGGAGTCCAGACTAAATCAGTAGGATAATTATATTCTACACCACCAGTTGTATATTGGTAATTTACTCTAAATGGAAGAGCATTAATATCCATATTTAACCCTTGCTTGATTGTAGCAATAAAAACGGGGAGAGAAGCCCTACAACTCCAACTATCCACAGCAACTTGATAATCGCTTTGCTTTTCTACAATATTCTGGGTCTGTTCTTGAAAGACACATTCTTCAGTTGTCCCATTATCATCTTCATAGTCGGGATTTTCAATTCGGCAATTAAAATATATATGTTCGTTTGATGTTGGATTGCCTCCAGCATCATGCTCATCTCTAAAAAAATTATAGTTGCTCATTATATATTGTTTAAATTAATTATATTTAAATAAGTATCTTTAGTTTTACTTTTTATTTAATGGAACTAATTTAACAATTAATTCATCAAGAGGCATATACTTTTTTGCTTTTAAAAATACATCAGCAAAGTCGTCGGTACTAACGTCCATGTGTCTTAATCTTGCGACACACCACCTTCCACATGTTGTAATTTTTTGAGATTTAGACTGCAATTGATATTGGCTATAATCAACGGGTTTATTGCTTTTATATAGCAGTTCTGTTAAATATCTGTGATTAGAACGCAGTTCCGTTTTAAGATCATTAGGAACAAATTTAAGTTCATCATCTGGAATGAAGCCATATGAGTCAAAGAATGTGATATTGCCTTTATACTCGAATATACATGTGAAATGCCCGTAGTTCTTAGACGTTAAATATAATATAACAGCTCTTTTATGTTTTCCTAATAGGTCTTCAATTGTCTTATATCCAGAAACATCTTTATAGGTCATCATATTAACTTTTCCATCTAATAATTTAGAAATATCATTAATGGATAGAGAGAAGTCCATATATATAATTAATGATTTACTATTTAATTAAATTCTTCTTTTATTATCATAATTATATTTTCCTTTTATATTATATGTTGCAGTTTAGGTGGTTTTTGAGGCTGTTTTTCTAGTTTTGCTTAGAATTATCTTTCAAGTTTGATAAGGCTGATTCATATTTATCAAAGGCAGAATTTATTATTAGATAAAATTGGAATAACCCATGATACTTAAGTTTTTCATTTATATATTCACAAATCTTATTATCACATATAGAGTTATCTTCTGGTAAAGATTGCTTACAAAACTTACAAAACATAATATTATAATTAAATATTATATTTTTATTTGTTTATTCATCTAACAATTTTAAAAATTCGTATTCTTGATGTGTAAGCGATTCAAGGTGTCTAGTAAAAACATCACTTCTTACAACAGCACCACACTCACACGTTGCTTTAATTTTATTATATTGTTCTCTCTGTTTTTTAAGTTGTTCTTTATTTTTAGCTCTATAAATTCGCTGATAGCATCGCTGATATTCTTTATTAAATTCTGGATCTGTATAAGCCATTTTATTAACTCTGCAACTATTTTTAAATAGATATTTCAACAATCCTCATCTGCCTCATGAATAACATCTAGCATAAATTCGGTTAATTGTTTTAAGTCTTTTGCTTTTGGGTCTTCTTCTTCTGGTGGTTGTGAGCTTTTTCGCTCACGTACAAACATTTTACATTTTGGTTCAGCTTTACCAGCACCCGTTAATTTTGATTTTAACGCATCAGCGTCAGTCACGGCTTTAGCTACATATCGAGTATAAAATGGAAGTCTTTTAACTATTTCGGTGATGTCTTGATAAATGAATTGCTTTTCTTTATCATCATATAATCCAAAGGTCTGTAAAATTGCTTTAATAAAGATTTGACAATTAGCGTTAAAAGGGTCGTATACGAAATATGCCCTTTTACCTATTCTCTCTAAAGGTTGTTTTACTAGTTCATTTAATGTTAAAGAATTATTAGGGTAGTCATCAACATCAATACATTCAACGTTAGCATCACTGCATCTACCATCATTTTCAGTCATAGTAACAATTGAGTTCTTTTCAAAGCTGACATTCATTCCAGAATCTAATTTAATGATTAAGAATAAATGGAATAGCGTGTCGTAGTAGTATTTTTTTCTCATTTGTCCCCATTTACCAGAGGTGATCACATTAAATGCCTTTTCTACCATAGAATTAATTGGTCGTCGTCCAATTCTTATTGCTGTTATCTTGCTATTTCCGTGTTTCTTAAGTATTTGATTAATTTTATTGCTAAACGAGAGTTTAGCACCAAATATATTTCCTCCGTCCATTATATATATATTTAATTAAAATATATATATTTAAATAATAATTATACCATTTCAACTTTAAACATTTTATTAACATCGAGTTGTGTTGCTGGTGGTAGTTTTGGTTCTGGCTCTGGATCTTTTTTAGTTTTCTCAATATGAGCTACATGTTTTTGCGTTCGTCTGTGTACGGCTTTGTTACGATATGTGAATTTACCTCCACACTCGCACGTGAATTTTGTTAGCATTCTGGCTTTGTTTTCTTCTTTGGATAGCCCCATGTTGTTATAATGTATCATATAGGAATGGCTTTAAACCATTTTAAGCAAAACTATATAGGAAATAAGTTTTATAAACTAAAAGAAATTTGTGGTAAAAATGATAATATGTCTTTTACAGCAGAATACGTACTAGCACCTATATCATAGGCTGTGTTTGCCCACGCTTTGGGATCACCTAAATCAGTCATATCCACATCTTGATAGGGGAGGTCAATATCGCCAAATGTGGATTTATCTTTTTCTTTTTCTTCGTCAGTCTGCATAGGAGCTTTAATTGGTTCTCGGTTAGCACCTCTAACTCTAGGGATAAATCCAGTATTAGCTGTTGTATTAGCTGATGTTCTAGTAATATTATTTTTAGCGTCATAAATGGCTCTATCAAATACTTTTGGTCGTTCTCTCTTCTCATAAAATCTATCACCAGATTTATAGAATTTACTAGCATCAGCCCCAGATGGTAAGGAAATATATGAACCACCCTTTGCTTTCATCAATCGCTCTTCCATTAAATCAAACATACTATCATCTACTCTCTTTTTATATTTTTTATAGAGAGCAGTAATTTCTTTCATATTTTGATATCCCTTTTCTTTTGCTACCCTAGTAAAGAGTTCAAATATTATTTTACCAATTAATTTTTTAGGGGGCATGTTTCTTAAAGCACCACCCCGACCGATAAGCTCACCGCCGTAAGCACCACCATCGCATTCATCTTCACACATTCCACCCGCAAGAATTCCAATCTTTTCTAATGTGTTAGCGAAAACAGCTGGATCATAAGTTAATATATCGCCAATAAAACCACCTTTCTTATCTGCTAATTCATCAATAAGTAAATCATATATATCCGCACGATTTTTAGCCCACATCTCTTTAATATGATTATTTGAGGTATTTGGATTAAAACGTTTCATAATTTCCATATATTTTGCGAAAACCCGTTCTTCAATATCAGCTTTAAGGTCTCGTTTTTCACTAGGTGGAACAACATCACTACGGAAATCGCTGTATTCTGCTGGTGGTGGATAAAGAACATCATATTCATCACGGAATTTTGGTGGTGCTTCATATATTCTTTCAAATGGATAGTTCTGCATAGACACTTCACCAACTTTAAGCGGAGGCACGGCAGATGCGTCCCACTCATAAGTGTCTTCGGTTGGAGCAAAAGCAACTCCAAAATTAGAATCATCGAGTGTGGAAGGTTCAACGTGTAGAGCATCAACTAAATGGTCATCTTCACTATCATAATCATAGGTATCAGCCGAGATCTGTTGTTGTGGTACTCCGTTATTAATTGTTTGTTTTAATCTGCGACTTTCATCTTTAACATGATTATAAGCTCCTTCAATTCTATTGAGTGCCTCTTGACTGAATTTATCTTGCTGAGCCATAGTATTTAAATGATAATCCTCAGCTCTTTCATCAATTATTCTAAACTGAGCCAATTTATTATCACCACCTTCACCCGAGTTATAAATTTCTTCATAACCTCTAACCATAGCATCAAAACTATCCAAAATATCAGCTAATTCTCTATTTTCATTAGCAGTTGGTAATTTATCAACAACCTTTAAATTATGTTTCTTTCTTTTTCTAGGCTGTTCTATGTTAAGACCACTTTCTGTAATTGCTGAATCATCATCATCTGGTAAATATGGAGTTGGTTCTCTCTCATCAAATTCTTCATCTTCATCTGGGAATGATGTGAGTCTTATTGGTTTTCTAGACTGGGGTTCTGCAACTTTACCTTCTTTATGTGCCTTCCATGCTATGGACGCAAGTTTAAGAGTTGTTCCTTTATTTTCTTTAAAAAATTGTTTAACGAACTCATTATATTTAGATGGAGCTTTAGTAAATTTCTTTTTGTGTTTACATCTGTTAGTTACTGGATCTCTCACCTTTTTAGGTGGGCAAGGAGGCAATTGTTTCTTTTCTTTTATCACGAGTTTTAGATTGGCTTTAGGTTCAACGAGAACTAATTTCTTTTTCTTTGATTTCTTTGATTTCTTTGGTGCTAATTCTTCACTTAATTTTATTTCTGGTTCAACGAGAACCAACTTTTTTTTCTTTGATTTCTTTGGTGCTTTCTTTGGTTTTGAGCCTAACTCCTTTTTGAGTGATGAACCTAATTTTTTAAGTTCTTCATCAGCGTCTTCATCTGCTTCTTTAATCATATCATTATAGTCGTCATCACCCTTTTCAAACGAGCCATCTTCCACATATCCCTCTATTCTTGAGAGATGTAGTTTATATTTATCTAATGCTTCCTTAATTCTATTATCTGGTTCTGGTTCAACGAGAACTAATTTCTTTTTTAATTTCTTTGCTTTTGCTTTTGGTTTTGCTGGTGCTGGTGCTTTCTTTTCTGCACTTTTCTTCTCTCTACGTTTAACTGGAATAACCTCTCCACTCGATGTTTTAGTAATAGTTAATGGCTTTTTTGACCTATTAGCTGGTGGAGGCGGTGAAATTGGAGACCCTTTAGCCTTATAGGCTTTTGACGCATCCTTTAATCTATCTTTATTATCACCCTTATAAGTTTTAGAAAATTCTTTTACAAATTGTTGCCATGCTAAAGGTGTTCTGCGTTTAAGAACGGGTGATCTATCTTTTGCTGGTGCTTTTACTATATCTTTATATGGCGGTGGAACTGGTGGCGACCCCTTAGCCTTATAGGCTTTTGATGCCTCTTTTAATCTATCTTTATTATCACCTTTATAAGTTTTAGAAAATTCTTTTACAAATTGTTGCCATGCTGAAGGTGTTCTGTGTTTAACTCCATAAGATGCTGTAAAACTTGAGTCGGGTGCTTTTGCTTTTGCTTTAAAAGGTTTTTTGGCTTTATCAACCATTTCTTTAGTAAACCCCTTCACATATTTACCTTCTGTCTTCTTCTGTGGTAATTTATAGGTTACATTTATTTCTTCATCGCTGATTAATCCCTTTTTATATGAGTCTTCTATATCCATATAGTGCTGATACATACGTTGCATAGAGGGGGCTAATCTATTATACGCTTTATAATCAAAAACACCTTTATTTATATATTCTTCATAATCTTCCTTTTCTTTAGAAGTTGCGTTTTTTTTAAGTGGCTTCTTTTTCTTTCTATGGCGTATTATTGCTCTAACTACGAAGGGTCTTTCTTTTTCTTCAAAACGTCCCCCAGATGTTAATCCATTATTCGCAATTGGATAAGCTCCTACGATCTCACTATTTTCATGTTTTAACGGCTTTGGTTTATGATATGGTATCTCCTTTGGAGGGTCAGCTTTTAATCCACCGATAAAAGTTTGTGGCACTTCGCTCGTACTGGATTTCAATCCTCCTTTTAATTCCTTAGAGAGAATTTTTAATATGTCTTCTTTTAACAATTCCTTGCTCATTTATGATATATATAAATTAGTATATTTATATATATTTTTAAGCAAATCTAATTCTAAGCAAATCTAGATATAATTTAAATCCTTTTCTAAATTCATTTTATAACAAAAATACCACACACCGAACGGAGGGGTATAGCCTTCTTTTGGGTTGGTTAAATGAGTAAACGTCGGTCTTTTTTTGGGTATAATAAGCTGTAGATGTTCGTTGAATAGATTAGTAAATCCTTTTAATAAAAATATTTTTGGAAAAGAGAGAAGAATAAAAGGTTTATCTATTTCTTTTAATTTTTTACAGATCTCTTTCCATTTGCTAAATGGTGGATTATCAATTATAATGTCATAGTCATAAGTATTTGAAAAAAAATCAGTATCTTCATGAATTATATCAAATCCCATTTCTTTAAAATATTCTTTTTGTTTTCCATCACAATAGAAGGGAGCATATATCTTTTTATCTTTTGGAATATAGTCTTTTATGATCTCCCACCCTTTTTTATCGGTTGCGTAATTATCAGTATCTTTATCATTAGTAAAGCTCATATATTATCAAATATAGGTATAAGTTTAAGTTGTTGTATTCTTATTTTATTGCTATTTCGTGACGGAAATGACTGGATTTTATGACCGAACTTTCGCACCAACCGCCTTACTGCCTTTTAAACCCCAATTCTCCAATACCTTATTATATACAATCTCAATACCTAAAGTGACTAAAGTGTCTTAAAAAATGGATAAAGTATTCTATAGAGAGAAATAAAAAATTATTTTTTTTTTCTGGCTCAAAAAATACTTTCTAAAAAACACGCATTTGAGTCATCTGTCATCGTTCGGTCATGAATAATAAGGGGATATAGTTTATTCTTCATCTTCCCTAACAATTATACCCTGCAAACCCCGTGAAGACCCCGTTCTAAACTTTTTAGCACCCTTACCAGTAAGGATAGCAATAACCTTTCTAATTGTAAAATTAATTTGATGTTGCTTACACATAGCCTTAATCGCTTCATTATTAATTCTATCATCGGGGTCATGAGTAATCTCATAAAGAGAACATAATTTGTCTTCATCATCTTCACGATCTTCAACAATTTCTGCTTTTAGTTCTTTAGGATAGATAGCGTTGGATTTATATGCGTCAAAAATTAATAAAGCGAATTCATTAAGTACATCATCTCGTTTAATAAAATCGGTTTTAATTGTATCATCTGCTTCCAGATATGTAATGTTATTATATTTCTTTTTCTCTCCTTTTTTAATAAATTTAGATTTAAATTCATAGGTAATAAGTAGGGTTGTAGCATCATTAGGTTCAACACGTGGAAAATCATTCATACTAAAGAAGCAACGGCTCTGTAATCTAAATGTTGATTCATTTTGATATAATGCTCTACCCTCAATATAATCCCCACCAGAATGATATTTTTTGATTTTGTTTCCACATAGGGTAGTTGTTCCACTTTTATCAATAGCACACTCATTCCCAACTACCATGCGTTGAAATTGTAATTGTAGCATAAAGCTATTAGCTTTAGCAGATTCATCATTTGTTTTTTTATATAAAAAGTTTTCAGTATTTGTGGATTTAACATATTTACCAAAGGCATTAGCAAAAAAATCATTTAATACCCCTTTACCGCAGTTACGATTTCCTAAACAGACAACCCATTCTTTATCCTCTACACACCCAGCCATCGTCCGTGCGGTTGTTAATAAATAGTGATCTCTTAATTGACATCTCTCTTTATAATCATCAGCACCTACAACAACCCCAAAAATTGGATTTAGAACTCTATCGTAGATTTCCTTTCTCACTGCATCATTTCTATCCATATTAAGGTCTCTATCAATAATAATAAAACTATCATAATCATTTTCTTCAATTGTTTCAGTATCAAAGTTATAGATGCCGTTATTAAAATATATTTTCCGCATAGTATGTTGGTAAATTCTATCGAGTAGGTTATTATCATTATCATTTAAGCAAGTTAACAGATATACAATATCCTTCATAAGCTGTAGATTTTCACGGATTGGCTTAATTTCCCATTCGTGAGTTGATGGGTTTTCCCTAGTAAAAAATAAATCAAATTTAACAATTTCTTTAATGAGTTGTTTTTGTATAATCTTCTCGTCGTTAATCCAGCACTTCTCTGCTTTAAAATAATATATCCCGTCGCATTTATACAACCGATTTTTAAGTTGGTTGTGTAGTAAAAAATCTGCGTGGTCATGAGGAACGTTAGATATGTAGGCTGGAAAGGGGCTTCCAATACACTCCATTTTATTTAATTCTTCTAAAATAGATGATTTGATTGGCTTTTCGCTCCATGTTATATTTTGGTCTTTTGTAATTTCATTTAATTTATTAATAATATCGCTATCATCATCAATCAATCCATCATTAATGAGAAACCCATCGTACATTAAAACAGAGGCATCTGGAATGGAATAATGCGATGTAACCTTTTTTAAAATATCATTTTCTTCGTTCTGCAACAAAAAGGCTATAAATTTTCCTTTTCTATTTCCATTATTCCTTTTAATATTAATTTTTTTAAGGAAATCTGTGTATATATCCATAAGTTTTGTTTGGATTGCTTTAATCTCTTCATCAAATCTAATAAAATTAGGGTCTTTGATTTTCTTTTTACCCTTTAGGGTATGTTTTTGAACTAGCCATTCACTATTAATGGATTTAATAAATAGAGTTTTAACATAAGATCTAACATCGCCATCAAAGCAATCAAGTTCTTCAAAAAGATTTTCATAACATTTCTCTCTATTAGAATTAAAAAAAGTTAAATAAGGGCAATCAATTGAATGTTTCTTACATAGATTTTCTAGTAATCGTGGGTGAGCATTGCACATGTCGTAATCTCTGTAAAGTCCTTCGCATAAGGTGTTGCGAATCATTCCAGAAAGTTTTTGAATACTGAACCCTTTAGCATATTGTCTGGCGATACCATCATTTTGTGTGTAAGATGTGGTGATTTTGTAATTATTTTTAATAAAATGCTTACATGTGTGAATGGTGGCGGTGTAGCAACTTTTAATATCTTCTTCAATAATCTCGTTTTCGTCATTATATTCGGTGTAGAGCTTATAGAAGTCACTAAAAGCGATATTAGAAAGTTTATCACACAGCTCTTTATTAACTATCTCAGTATATACCATATTATAAAATACATTATTCCTATATGTTTATACCCTTTTAGAAAAATGTATTTTATACATTAAAATACTTAAGAATTAATGTATAATGTTAATTATAATGGATAGCTTAAAGATGAATGTTTTAGATAAACTACTAGAAACTAAGCTTGAGCTTAGCGGAGCGTCTGTGAAGGCGTACAGAAATGCGTATGAATCCAATATTGAAACTATTGGTGATAATTTTTATTTTATGAGTCAAAAGAAGTACCTAGAGAGATTGAATAAATTAGATGATTCACTAAATACAAAATACTCCCTATTAAATATGAATATTATGATTAGAAATAATGAAGGGAAGTCAAATAATGTTTTGGTAAAGGCACGAGCTAAATTGAGTGATGCTATAGCGAAAGAAATGGTAGAAAAGCTACATGATCTAGAGTTGCCAGATTATATGGAATATAAAGAAAAAAATGACGCACTGCAAAAAACAGATATTCAAAAATATATTGTTAATTCGTTGATTCTAAAGTATGGATTTAGAAACAAAGACCTTAATTTAAATTTAATTAAAAACACAAAAAAGAAATTGGTATTGGATAATACACAGAACTACGCAATTGTTAAAGCTAAAGAGATTCAATTTGTTATTAATGACTATAAAACAGCTAAGAGTTATGGAGTTAAAAATATTAAATTAGAGAGAAAAGAAAATAAAAATCTTTATAATGCTATTAAATCTTATCTAGAAGGCGGTCATATTTATTTACTCGATAAAAAGAATATGGAACGTATTACAACCAGCTCATTACATTCTCAAATTAGGAAATTGACAAATTCGTATGGCACATCTAGTCTTTTCAAAATGATAGTTAAACATTATCGTTTAAAAGGTGATTTAGATATGCTTAAAAGTTTAAGCAAAACTAGAGGCACATCGCTTGAACTCATCAGTTCCAATTATAATAAAGCATGATTATCTGGTGGTGTTAGAGTACCGATAAGAATCAATATTCGGTTTAGCAGTTGTAGAATCTGCTTCTGCACAGATTCAAGTCTAGAAATTCGTGAGGTGATCTCATGATGAGTTGAGTTAAATTCGTTAGTTCTCGGCATATAAATAATATAAACCTATAATTTTATATTATTAAAAATGGATAAGTTTTCTAAACCAGATAGCTACAAATCAATTTCTAGTACGCAATATAAATGTGTAAAGCCCGTTTATAAAGTAGTATGCTCAAATGGTGTTTGTAAAATAATTATTCTTTAATTTTAAGCAAATCTAGAATATTGGTAATAAGTATTTAAATTTAATTAAATACGTATTTATATAATGTCTGTTCCCGTTGATAAAGAACTTTACAATAAAATGGTTGAGAAGGGTAAAGCTATGTTTCCAAACGCATGGCCTTCCGCATATGCGTCCGCATGGGTGGTAAGGCAATATAAGAAATACGGCGGAGAATATAAAACTGAAGGCGGTGATCTAGGTAATTGGTTTAAAGAGGGCTGGGTTGATGTAGTGCCGTTATTAAAAGAAGGTAAACTTGTGAAATGTGGAAAGGGTAAAGGGTCAGCGTGTCGCCCTACAAAACGGATTAATAAAGATACGCCTATAACACTGCAAGAGCTATTAGAGTTACACTCTGTTAAAGATATATTAAAATTTGCAGAACAAAAAAGAGAGAATATGGAATTGAGGGCTTTTTGGAAAGAACTAGAATTTAAAAGTGATCCCTAAGATTTTAATAATTTTAATAAAAATAGTAATATTCTAAAATCTCCTTTCAAAAGGCAAAAAAACGGAAAATTTACCTACATAACCGATTTTTGAAAAATAAATTTATAAAAACACCCTACATCTTAAAAAATCGCAAATGGTAACTCGGCTACCTTTTTGTGCGAGAATTGGTAAAAGTTTATGTAGGCAAAAAGCTACTTTTTAT
>Ga0181399_1000685_pt1 | contig 12395 bp, 11 predicted proteins | sample 22SPOviralmetaG_FD_130128 | JGI IMG/M metagenome (GOLD analysis project Ga0181399, IMG submission 130128) | Marine viral communities from the oligotrophic San Pedro Time Series (SPOT) site, San Pedro Channel, CA, USA - 22 SPOT_SRF_2011-05-21 | ecosystem: Environmental > Aquatic > Marine > Strait...
CCAAATACTTTTCTTACTAATGGTAAAGCTACTCCAGCCCATTGAGCACCAACACCTGGGTTAAATGAACCACCAGCTACACCACCACCAGTTAATGATTCCTCAGTTACCAATTGCTTGGCTTGATTTTCTAGGATCATTGACATATTGTTTTTGTCAGTTTCGTTTCCGATTCCTTCTAACAATCCTGTCTGACCCCATTTGTTGGCTAACCTTGCAGCATCGCTTTGCAATGACTTATAAGGATTAGCACTTTCTAAAAGAGTGTTTAATTGTGACATTTTTTAATTTTTGTTTTTTTTTAATTTAAATAATTCCTGCGAGTTTTTTAAATCTACTAACCATTGCATCTGATTCAACAATAGGGTTTTTAGTTGTTTTTGGAGCTAATGTAGCTTTAGAAGCAGATCCTACAACACCTTCGTGTGTAGTCTTTTTAGCAGGTTTGAAATTCTCATTAAGAGTTTCAAATACTACTTTTACTTCTTTAACTGTTTCAGCTTTGTCAAAAGCACCTAAAACTTTAGCCTTTTGTGACTCGTTCATGTTTTTGGCTTTAAAGATTTTGTTTGCATAAAGAAGTTTGGCGTTCAATAAGTTAATTTCGTTAAGTTCAGATTTAAGTATAGCAATAGTTTCTAGTGCTTCATTTAATTCTACATTAACTTCTTCTTTAACTTCTTCCATTTCTTCGTCCATTTCTTCTTTAGCTTCTTCGATGTATTCATCTTCTTCGATTTCAACTTCCATAGAATCCATTTCCATGTCTTCTACTTCAACATCTTCGTCTTCAACTTCAACATCTTCGTCTTCAACAGCATCTCCGGCTTCAAGCTCTCCAGCTTTAACCATATCTGCTATTACGTCTTCGATAAAACTTTTAAGATCTTCTTCAGACATATCTTCAAGGTCGATGTCTTCATCGTCCTTATCTTCCATGTCTTCTTTCTCGTCTTTCATACCATCGAGGTAACCTTCTTCTTCGGCATCAGTTCTTTCATCTTCGTTGATGGTTTCTTCTGATACTTTCATTTTCTTCAATGCATCTTCAACGTCTTCTTTAGCGTCTTCAAATCCATCTTTGTAACCTTCCTGTTCGGCGTCGGTACGAGCATCTTCTTTGAGCTCATCTTTTTCTAACTCAGCTAAAATTTCGTCTAAGTCCATACCATCTTCTTCATTGATTTCACGGTCTTTTTCAGTTGCTTTTAAAGCTCCTGCTTCAGGCTCTCCGCCTTCATCTTCACCATGTCTCATATCCGGGTCTGACATTTTCTCGTCTACTTTTTTCGCTTCGTAAGCATCGTCGTATCCTTCTTCCATTTCTTCTTTGTCCATTTCCTCAAGTTTTTGAGCAAACATGGCTTGGAGTTGTGGAGAGAAAGCTTCTTCGAGTGCAACTTTTGCGTTTGCAATGGCTGATTCCTTTACGGTTTTTGCATCAGCGATTGCTTCTTTCAAGAAATCTCTGTTCATTTTTCCTAAATTTTTGTTGGGAAACTACGTTTATTCAAGAAACGTAATGGGGATTAAAAATAAAATATGATGCCATATAAGGGATGGCATATTGTTGCGTATACGTATATAAAGAGATAGGAAAAATACTAAAGACAAAAAAAGCCTTCATTTGAAGGCTAATTTTACATTATATATAAAGAGAAATTAAATGGGACATTGTCCTTTAGAACATAAAATTTCGGATATTATAGAATTTACTTTTTTATAATCTGATTGGTTTGAAAAATCTAAACCTTCACTTATTAAATGCATGAATGAATCTGGATTAGATGGTGTTGAAACAAAATCCCAACATAGCAATTCAAAATCATCTTGTACTTCTAGTACTTCACCCATTTGTTTAAGTGAACCCATACCACGAGAAGAAACACCAACTGTAATTCCATTTTCAATTAATGCTTTTAGAATGTTTCCTGATGGTGTAGGTAATATTTCTATTTTACCCATTACATTATTTCCATCCCACCACATATCAGATATGTTATGTGATACATTTTTTAGGTTGATTACTGATGATTCAGGATGATCTAGCTCACCCATAGCTCTATTTTCTTTGACTAAAGGAAGATATTTTCCAATTTCTCTTTCCCATAAATCTTTAGAATAATATCTACCATTACCATTTTTAACCTCCGCTGTGGCTAAAATACCTTCAACTAAAGGTAAACCTCTTTCGGATGTTTTACCTTCTGTTAAAAATACAGGATTTGCCTTGAATAAATGAGTTTCGGTTAATAAATTTGACATATTATTTTTTTTAAATTTGGATTAGGATCTATAATTACCTACATACTTAGCATTAATAGCACCAGCTATTTTTTCAGCATCTTTTCTTGATTTTCCTTGATCCATAATATCATCAACCACACTATCAAAATCTTCTGAGACTTTTTCAGCTTCGTCTACGATTTCTTGTTGTCGGTATTTTTTACCACACATTTTCTCGTACATTTTTTCCATTTTGGATTTACGACCTTCAAGTAATTTGATTTCTTTTTGTAAAGCTTTAACTTTTTTCTTATCCATCAATTCTGACATACTTTCGTCTTCAGTAATTGATAATACTCTTTGTGATTTAGATTCAATTATTTCTTCTAAAGCACCAATTTGCATTTCTAAAGTAGCAATTTTACCATTTTTTTCAATTTCAGCTAATTTTGAATTTGCAGTTTCTTTTTTAACTTTTTTAGCTTTAGGGGTTTTTGGTTTTTCACCTAATGGTAAATTCTCATCAATTCTCATATTTTGAGTAGCTACTGATTTTAAATCTTTCCATTCAGAATCAATATATTTCATAGCTTCATCTGGATCTTTATATGCAGATAATAATGCTGTTTCTTTTTCACCATCATCCATTTTTTCCCAATCTGCTTTAGTAACACGACCTTCTTTTAATTTTACAGGAACCATTTTATCTGATTCAGATGCTTTTAATCCTGGGGTTTGGTCAGTGTATCCTATTCCTTCAATACCAAATTGAGCATCTTCAACATAGTATAATGAATTTTTTTCTAAATTCTTTTTTACTATATCTTTTAGTTCTTGTTCAGTTTTATCAGCGTTTTTAGGGTTTTTTAGTTCAGTGTAATAACCACGAAGAAATTCTTCAAAGTTCATGTTATTAACTTCATCTTTATCTTTGTAATCGTATCCTTTAGTTTCTAAATCAACTACATCTTTAGTTGGTTTTTTCTCTACAGCTTTAACTTCTTCAACAACATTATCATTAAATATTTTAAACCAATCTGGAGTTGTTGGTTTATTTGCTGAGACTAAACCTAAACCTAACATACTTTCTGATATAATATGGTTATGTTTTAAGCTAGATACTGTTTCATTTAAAGTAGCTGAGTTACGAACAAAACTAGGAAATTGTTTCTTAGCTGCCTTCATAAATACTTCAGCATTTCCCTTACCTTCTTGGATTAGGTTATATTGTTCTTGTAATGTTTTTTGTTTCATTTTATTTTTGTTATAAATATTATAAAATTTATGCTCCTGTCCCTCTTAGCAACAAAGTTGCTGCTGTTACGTTATTTGTTGGTGTAAATACTAAATTTCCACCACCTGAAGCTACAACAGCTCCGGCTTTATAATCATTACTTACCACATCTGTAATTCCTGTTCCTAATGTAAAAGTTCCTTGTAAATTTCTAGGTGAATTACTGTCATAAAAACCATCAGCATTTCTAGTAGTTTCTAATACAAAATAAGAAGAAGCCGATAGTGGGTTACTAATACTATAAGTAACTGGTGTTCCAGCTGATAAATCACCTGATGATACTACTATACTTTGGGTTACTGATACATTAGTTGTGGTTGCAGCTGCAGTGAATGTAACCTGTAAAACAGCTGGTATAGCTGAAGTAATGGTTGCGTTAGATCCTGTATCATGACCTAAAATAGGTGATACACCATCAAAATCATTATTTTCATTTATAACCACACAATTAAGATACCCATCAGCATTTATATCCGCTATTGCATCTGAATTTAACAAGTATTGATTATAACCAGTATTACTCCAACTAGTAAGTGCACTGGAATATGGATCTGAAAAACTTAATTTTGAATAATCGGATAAAGCTAAATCAGAACTACCGTCTCCCCCATAGGCCGAAGCACTTACTATTATGCTATCTTGGGTTGTGTTTGATTCACCAAAAGTTTCTGATCCTGATATTGATAGCTTTACTGATGTTATAGTTCCACCACCTATAGCTGTATCTATGTCTTTAAAAAATAAAAATGTCCTCCTTATTTGACCAGCTATAGTTCCTCTTGTTGAAGTTAATGAAACTTTAAATGCTACTTGATTTTCACCATCATTAGGAAATCTTGTTATAGATGCTGCTTCTGACTTATTTCTAACCTGGGTTACCCAATCTGTGGTCCCTATAACTCCACCGACAGTTACTCCTGCTAAAGATGCTGTTACTACTACGTCTGGCATTATTTTTCTTTAAGTAAGTTTTTAATATCTTTAATATAGTCTAAAACCAAATCTGTAGGTTTAATTACATTATAAGATGATGGTTTGTTGTTGTAATGATCTATAGTTTCATTTTTAGCATTACTCAACATCTTATATACATCATTTAATTCACTTTCTATTGAATCAAATGCTTCTATTCTTTTTTTTTGAAATTCTTCTGGTGTTTCGGCTTCAAATAATTGTTTAACTTCTAAACCCGAACCTTTTTGAACATAATTCCCGTTTTTATCTTTGGGAACTATTTTATATCTGAATTGCTTAACATAAGCATTATCTTTTACTCCATCTTCTGTTGCTTTAGGACCTGGACCTAAATCAGCACCAATTCCTTCTTTAACTTCAGTATACCCTAATTCTTTATATGCTTTATCATTAGGTTTAGATCCTTTTAACCTAAAAGCATATGGTGTTAAATAAGCACCTGCAGCTCCTGATGTAGATATTTCTTCTAAAGTAGATTTAATTCTATCATATTGATCCGGATAAGATTTTCTTAAATGTGTTCTATATTTATTGAATACATCTTTTAATTCACGAGCTATTTTTTGAATATTTTGATCATTTCTAGCATCTTCAGTACTCATCAATAGCTTTAATGCTTCAACAGCGTCTGACATTTTTTCTAATGAATCACCAAATCCAGCTAATTCAATTACTTCATGTTCAACACCACCTGTTTGTTTATTAACACTGGTTGTTTTGTAATATTTATCTATCTCATCATTAAAAAAATCTGAGTCTTGAACAGGACCATAAGTTTTTTCTAATCTAGCAATTAATGCTGGATCAACATCTTTTGGTTTTTTAATTTCTTTAATATTATATTTAAATTTACCCATTTGCCTTTGTAAGTTCTTCTAGTAAGTTATGATATTGTAACAAATCAACTAGGTGATCGTTTTTGATATTACTTCTTTTATCTAATTCTACAATAAACTTTGATATTTCTTGTAGTTTAATTTTTATTGCTTCATCATTTGTTTTTTCAATTTCACCTGATATTGCTTCTTGAAGATACTTTATCTCAGAATTGTAAAATTCTTTTAAACGTGGAGTTGAATCAACTGATTCTATAAATTCTTTAAGGATATGTTTTTGTCTTGAAGTTAAGTCAGAGTATTTATCATTAAATTTTTCCAACATAACTCTATAAGTTAATGTACGTAAATCCTTATCATATGTTTTGAATTCTTCGATTACATCTTCTTTTACTCCATCTCGTTCAACTGGTGTTGTAGTTAAATGTTCTAAAAGTGTAACTTTATTATCAATAATTTGATTAGGATCTGTTGGTTTTTCAGTATTGTAAACTTCAAACAAAACATACAAAGCAGCTTGTGCTTTATAATCTGCTAATTTAGTTCTGAATAAATCATCTACATTGTAGAATTCTTTTAGTTCTTTAACTAAATTGTATTTTTCTCTTCTTAATTTTGTTCTATTAAGTTTCTGTGAAGCTTCTACTATTGTAGTAAGCGTAGCATTTGCTTTAGTTTCACTAACATTTTTAGATTTAAATACAGTTTCGTAAAGTTTATATTCTTTACCTAACTCAGTATTTACAAAATGTTTTTTCAAGATCTTGATAGCTGCAGAATCATTTCCAGATAATGTGTCAGCTGTAATTCGTTTTACTAGTACCTCAAATAGGATACCCGTATTTTTAAATTTTGAATGTTTTATATACATCAATACTTATTTATTTATAAATATATTAAAATTATTACCCCTTGATATTTGATTCATCTAAAAGTGAATTTCCTTTTTTATTTTCCTCAAATACTAGTTGTTTTTTGGAAGAAGGAATATTTTTTAGCATGGATTCGTGTTTAAGGAATTGATTATTTTCTAAAGCAAGTGGTGAACCTCCTTTAAAATCAACTTTAAGTTTACTATTACTATTGTAATCGTTTTTCATTCCTTTAGCACCTAATCTATCTTTACCAAAATTATCGTCTTGAGTGTTTCGTTTAGATATTTTCTCTTTAGGACGACCTTGTGGTTTTTCATCTTCATTGTATCCATCAGGTACATTTCCTGGATCTGAATACATTCTCCCACTACCATATAATGAAGCTAAATCATGAGGTGTACCATATGATTTACCTGTATCAACAGGATCGTTTCCTTCTGATTCTATTTGATTTAAACGGAATTTACGTTTAACATCTTCACGGATAAGATCTCTATATTCATCATACTGATCTTCACTTAAATGCCAGATATTATCATAAATCCAATCAGATGGGAATAGATTAGAATTTACCATTTGTTCAGATAATTCCATTTTTTCTTTCATTAATGCTACTCTTTCTTGATCATAAATGATTGAAGGTGTAGTCATTGAAAGTTCAAAATTGGATAATTGCTCATCTCTATACCCTAAAGTATATAAATGAACTAAAGCAATTTTATATAATTCTGATGTTATAATTCTTTGTATACGCTCAATTGTACGAGCAAATCTAATATCTTGAGCTGCTAATGTAGCTTTACCATCTGTGTTTTCATCGTAACCCATAAATGCTTTAGGTACTTTAAGAGCAGCAAATAATTTGTCTCTTAAGTACTCAACATCCTGAATACCATCCCACTGTAAACCACTAACATTTTCAATTTTAGTACTTGCATCATTACCTCTAATTGGAATATAATAATCTTCCATTAGGTTCTGCATATTATATTTTAGGTTATATTCACCTGTTGTTTGATCAACATATGGAGTACGTTTCATTTTAGAAACTGTTTTTTCCATAAATGCATCAATTTCATTTGGAGGTATAGAACCAACGTTCATATAAAAAATACGTCTTTCAGGTGCACGTACAATTCTGTGAATCAACATTGCATCTTCCATTAACGTATATTGTTTAAACAATTTACGAGCTGGTTCGATATATGATCTACCATAAGGTAAGAAATTCATATCAGTTAATAAACGAAAATGAGCCATTTCGTAATTATCAAATATGATAGAATTTGCATTTGATCCACCACCTGGAACATTGTAGTAACCATAATCAGAAGCAGCAACGCCTTCAGGATCAAATCTGTATTTAATTTCTGTTGGGTTTTCTTTATCTACTCCTTCCATTCTTTCAATATGGAAAGCTGTATATGGTATTACATTATATATTCCGAATTTTTCAGCGATTTCTAATTTAAGGAAAAAATCACCATATTTACACATATTACGAACCCAAGGCCATAGGTTAATTTCAACATTTAATACGTCATAAAATAAGTTATAAAGTATTTTCTGAATGTCCTCGTCAGATGAACGAATTGATAACACTTCACCCATATCGTTCTTTAAAGTGCTTTCATCTGCGATTATATCCAAAGCAGATGCTATAATTGCATCTGTATCCATTGCATCATAATCTGAATATAATGAAGGTCTTAGGTAATTATAGTTAAAATTGGTTTGTTGACCATATAGTGAAGTGCTTGAGTTAGAATAGATTCTATTAAATCTATCTACCAAAGCATTTGTTTCAATTTCTCCAGTTTTTTGGATACTATTAACATCAAAGACTTTCAGTTGATTATCCCCTGTGTTTCGGATAATTACATCAGTAGAAAATAATCGTTGTAATCTTGAAAATAAGCCTTTATCTGCCATTTTATGTTATTTTGTTATTATTATAAATATATTATAGTAACCAATTTATGCTCTCTTTTTTATCTCCTACATCCATACTGTATGGATTGTCGTTACCATTTTGAGAATATCCACCACTATAACCTGTTTTATTTGATTTTACTGCTCCTAGAGCTGCTCTAGCTGAATCTAAGCTTTGTTGTTGGAATTTTAAGGATGTATCTCTTAAAAACATACCAATTCCAAATGACATAACTAAATCATCATTATATCCTCCTTGTGCTTCAGGTCTACCATTACGCCAAATGAATACTTTCATTTCTTCTAACAATCGTTTTGAACGGATTGTCACACTTCTATCACCAACAAATTCTCTAAATTTATTAATACAAAGTGGTCTTGTTCTCATAGACATAGTAAATCCAGGTACCATTTCACTACTACCTTCAAATGCACGTAAATATGATTCTGCAGTACGTTGATCTGATTTTGGAGATTGATATAAATTTCTATATCCTCTTTCTAAAATTGCATCTAAAGTTGCCCATCCAATATTAGCATTTTCAACTACTAACATTGCATTATTATATTCTGTAGCTAGTCCTGTTAAAAAATAACCAAATTCTTTAGGTGGAATTTGACCTTTATATTCTGCAACTTGGGTGTTTGTTGCTACATCTATTACATGACATGCAGAGTAATCTTTTCCATCACCTCTAGCAACATCAGCTGTAATCATATATTCTCTAGAATAATCTGCAGGTTCCCAAATCCATAGATTTTGATCAACACCTCTTCTTTCAACTGGTTCTTGAACTGTTGTTTCTTTAATAAACTCAATCCATTCACTATGAAATACAGTATCACCTGAAGTGCTAAAATCACAATCACATTCTTGTGCCGCCATTCTAGGATCACCTAAAAGTTCATCTTGTCTTTTTCTCCAGGTTTCATCTCGTTCAGGATGAACATACCAAGGTAATTTAATTGGTATAAAATCATTTTCATTATTTTCAGCAGAAACCCATGTTTTGTGAAACCAATTTCCTGTGCCATACGGTGTGGATAATACTATCGCTCCACCACCAGTAGCTAATGTTTGCTGCGCAGAAGCCCATATTTCACCAATTTGATCAATAAATGCAGCTTCATCCACTAAAAGCAAAGATACAGCTTCAGATCTACCAGCATCACTTGATGCAGATGTAGCTTTAATTTGTGAACCGTTGTTTAATCTAAGTGATAATTTGTTATTTTCATCAGCTGGTATTTTAAGCCATGAAGGTAAATTATCATACATAAACTTTACCTTTGTAACCATGTTACGAGCTGTTTCTTGTTTTGTTGCTATACAAAGAATATTTTTATCTTTGTGAAATATCATCATCCATAAAGAATATCCTGCAGATAAGGTAGATATACCTAACTGTCTTGATTTCAAAATAATTGAATATGGGTTATCTCTTAATAAATGTAATGTTTTTTCTTGGAATGGGTATAGATTAAAAATAACACGTCCTCGTTGTGGGTGTTGAATAAAACAGTACTTTTTCATAAAATGTGCTGGATCTTTTGCACATTTAATATATTCCTGACGGATTATATTTTTTAAGTCTTTATTCATTTTTTACCTATCTTCCAATACATCTTACCTGATAGAGCAGGTTGTAGTTTTTGATCTATTCCTAATCCTAGACCATATATTGTTCTTCTTCTAGTACGTAGTAATATTTCTCCCCCAATATAATTAAGTTGGTTTAAACCTCCAACCACTCCTAAACCAGCATAAAATTCTATTTTATTTAAATATATTTTATTGTTAATAGTTGTTGTTGGGAAAGTAATACTAGTTTTAACGTCTCTGGAAAATATGCTATTTTTTGTTATAGTATCATTTATAACAGCATATCCTATAGTATCAATTTTGATTGTATCTTGATAAAAATATTTAGTATAATAATCTTGTAATATAGCTAGAGTATCAATTGGTTGTTGAAATGTATCTGTTTCTGTAATTGTTTCAGTTATGATTTCGGTTACAATTTTAGTTTGCCATTTAGGTATATAAGTTTCCTTTATAGTTTGAATTGTATCATATTTAGTTTCAATCTCAGTTACAATTCGGGGTCCGACAGAATTACCCCCTCCATTACAAGAACGAAGAAGGATAATTACGATTACTAACGCTACAATAAGTAGTGTTTGTATATTATTGAAGAAGGCTTTCAAGTTCTTTCTTTATTTTTGTAAGCTCTTTCAAACGAGCTATCAATTTTGATTTTTCAGGTTCTACTGCGTTTTTATATTTTCTAACTAAAGATTTCATTTCACGTGTAGTTTCACCTAATTTATTTGCCATTTTAGAAATAGAATCTCCTTTTTTAGCTCCTTTAGCTGCTGCTTTATCCATTTCCTCATCATCCATTTCTTCTTCATTTAATGATTCAGCTAGTTTTAACTGTGTTTCACGATATTCAACTTCTTCATCATCTGATTTCTTAACACTATAAGAAGGTGATTTAGAACCCATTAATTTACGAACAAGAACAACTTCCATTTCTTCTCCACCATTATTTAAAGTTACTTTATCTCCTATTTTGAATTTAGCTCCTTTAGTATCTGCTTTTCTCATTAAATCATTATAAGCTTCACCTATATTGCCACCATAGAATTTATCAGTAATAATCATTCCCATTACTTCTAAATTTAATGCATCAACTGGGTGTGGCCAATCATTAACTTCTAAATAAAATTGAGCTATATCTTCATAATCATATGAAGGATCTTTAGCTTCAGAGGTTAATTCTTTAGTTTTTTCTAATTCTTTATTTAACTCGGATTGTGCTTCTTTTTTCTTATTAATATCCTCAACTGTTTCCTCAGATAGTATTTCAATGATTTCTTCTCTAAGGTATGATTTTAATTCAGATTTTTTCATTTTAAATTTTTGTTATAAATATCACAAAGAAATTGCTCTTTTAATCTGTTCAATACGACCTTCAGTACTACCTGATATTTTATGTAGATTTTTTATTCTATGTGGATATCTGTTAACAATATTATTAATTGTAAAATCAATTTGTTTTCTATATTCAGCATCAGTTTCACGAACACCATTATCTTCTATTTCTACTCCATCAGGAGATACGTAAAATATATGGTCATATTCTGATATTAAATTTTTAGCATTATTAACAAAATCTTCTTTATCTAAATAATTTATAGATTTTGAAGCAAGAGCAAATGCCATAACATCAATAACAGTACGATCTGTAATAATATTTTCTTCCATTAACTCTCCAGCTCGTTCAGCTAAAAATACACATTGACCCTTTAATGTTGAATCAGTATTTAATGGAATACCCATTGCCATCAATTCTTTAGAACGTTCTGTTCTAGTTATATAATCTTTAAACTCTGGTAATTCTTTTAGAGCATTTACTAATGTAGTTTTACCTACACTCATTGTTCCACATAATCCTATTTTCATAACTTAATTTTTGTTTATTGTGTAAATATACGAAATATATTTTAATTCTCCTAATTTTATATAGAAGATTCATTTTTATACGCTCCAGGTGAAGGCATACCTGAATAGTAACACCATTCTTCTTCATCTGTTCCTCCAACCTCATTTTTTAATATATCTTCTGCAACATAAGTGCCTTGTGCACCACTTACTGTTATCCCTCTAGCTGATAAAGCGTCACCTACAAAGTGCACATTTGGGTAACCGGAAATAGCTAGATTTGAATAATCAACAAGTGGCTCAGGACTTAAATATTTTACTTCAGGTATATAAATACCCCAATCATCTCCAAGTGTTGGAAATACCTTTTTCATATCATTGATAAAATCTGAAATATATTCAAAATATCCTTGAAAATGTTCAGATACTGTTTGTAACCCCATCCAATCTATTTGATGTGCACTTACATCAACACCTTCAGATGTAGATGATGGTTTACGAGAAGGACTATAATATAATCCTGTTCCGTGAGCATTTACTTTAGATACTAATTCTCTTGACCATTCAAATGGTTTATCAATTCCTTTAACTTCCATTAAAATACCAAAATTAGTCATATCATTTCTAAATGCTTCATCTTTTTTAGCATGTCCATTATATGAATGATCTCCATATGTTTCTTCAACAGCAACATAAGCAGCATTGTTATTTGTACAAAATGAACGTAATGATACTCCTTTATCTTCAAATTTTCTATATAATTTGAAATCATAAGATACATCAATTAATTTCTGGAAGTGTTTTTGTGG
>Ga0181399_1000687_pt1 | contig 12390 bp, 17 predicted proteins | sample 22SPOviralmetaG_FD_130128 | JGI IMG/M metagenome (GOLD analysis project Ga0181399, IMG submission 130128) | Marine viral communities from the oligotrophic San Pedro Time Series (SPOT) site, San Pedro Channel, CA, USA - 22 SPOT_SRF_2011-05-21 | ecosystem: Environmental > Aquatic > Marine > Strait...
CGTCTTAACCTTCCTGGAAAACATATCCTCGTCGTCCGAATCGTCAGTCGAGCTCTCTGCCGATTCGTATTTCTGGAACTGGTCGTCGTTAAACGACCACGGCTCAGGTTCCGAGATGTCCATTACTATTGATGGTATTTTTTAACATATCCTCTGCCGGACTCTGGGGTACCCACGTGTCCCACATGTCGTACGCCGCGTTGATTTCAATCAGGAAAGGGTCGTCTCCTGAGTAGCGAACGAACTCAGGGCAGTCTTCCACTGGAACCTCCTCTATCTCAGACCCCGAATCGTCAGAGTCGCTCTCGTAAATCTCTGGCATCGTGCTGCCGATCACCTGACCCACCTTGCGCATGGCACAATACTTGGTGGCGTACTCGATATCTTCAGGGAGGAGAACGTCTCGCTCACACCCTTTCGAGTAGTACCCTGCGATCACCATGCTCTGTTCCAGTACGGGCAGAAATATGTCAATCATCGTGGCGATGTAATTTTCGGTCATGTCGTCCGCTGAGCCGTTGAATCCTGTTTGCATCAACATACTTTCATACGCGATAAAATGTTTACGAAAAAACCCCTAAATATACTAGAATGAATCTCCAGCTGAGGAAATTCAAGCCTGAGGCGATGACGGACGATAGGGTCTGTGTCTTCGTGGGCAAGCGCAACACCGGTAAGTCCACCCTGGTGAAGGACATCATGTTTCACAAGAAACATCTTCCCGCCGGTATCGTGTTATCAGGGACTGAGGAGGGGAACCACTTCTATTCGGAGTTCATACCCGACCTCTTCGTGTACGGTGATTACGACAGGGACGCCATCGAACGGGTCATGGCCAGGCAGAAAAAGCTCGTCGGAGCCGGGAAGAAAAATTGCGGCGCCTTCATGCTTCTCGATGACTGCATGTATGACTCGAAATTTCTAAAAGATACGTGTATACGTCAGTGCTTCATGAACGGTCGTCATTGGAAGATTTTCTTCATGCTGACGATGCAGTACGTGATGGACCTACCGCCGGCACTACGAGCTAACGTGGATTACGTGTTTATCCTCAGAGAGAACATTATTCAAAATAGAGAGAAACTGTATAAATCCTTCTTCGGTATCTTTCCCTCATTTGATATGTTCTGCAAGGTGATGGACGCGTGTACAGAAAATTATGAGTGTCTCGTGTTAGATAATACGGTAAAGTCTAACAGGATTCAGGATTGTGTGTTCTGGTACAAGGCGACGCTCAGGAAAAACTTCAGAGTGGGGAGTCCCGATCTCTGGAGGCTTCACAAGAAGATGTACAATCCCAAGCACGGTGACACCAAGGAGGAGGACGCCAAGAAAGCGACCAAAAAGACAAACCTCAAGATAACCAAAACCAAGTGATAATGCGTCTCATCGATACTTCAAAAAACTAGGTGTACAGTATATGGCTGACAACGTGATGACCATGAACCTCGCGGACAACGGCGACGGGATGGTACCTCTGATGAACAACAATCAAGCGACGACGTTCAGGCAGAATGAATCGTCAGCGTATATTCAACATGAAAAAAATATCAATGAACATAAAGAGACGACGATGGACTCTACCCCTATTAACGATATCATGATGGAGCCCCCGATGGTGCAGCACGAACCCAAGATGCAGGGCGCCATGCCGCACATGACCGCCCCGGATCCCCAGGGTGCGTACCAGATGCAGGCCGAGAAGCCCGCGAGCAAGAACCCCTTCAACCTCACGGACGACCAACTCACCGCACTCGTCGCCGGTTTCTGCGCGGCCGCGTCTGTGTCTAAGCCCATCCAGGATCGCCTCGCGACCTCTATCCCCAAGTTCCTTAACGAACAAGGGGGTAGAAGTTTGGTCGGCCTCGCCTCCACCGGTGCGGTGGCGGCGGTGATCTTCTTCCTCGTGAAGGATTACGTCGTCAAGCATTAATCCCAGCCCATGTTGCTGTAAATGGAGCTATCTCCGAACCTCCAGGAAACGAGCGCACCCACGGCGAACGTCCCCGACAATAAGGCACTGAGTTTAAGTTTCTTATCGTTGGACGCCTTACCGCTGTCTTTCATAGCTTCCCTCGTGTCCGGAGAAGCGAGGTTGATGAGGTACACCAAGATCAAACTGATGAGTGTCGCGTTGAAGAAAAACTGCCTGTTCACCGCGAGTTGAGGCGCCATACCCACTGCGTAGCGCATGGCGTTCGGCGCGATGATCGTCATCCAGAACAGGTTAACCAGGTAACTTTTCGTGTACTGGGGCACAAGTAACATCGCGTACAGGATGATCCAGGAAATGATCGAATATCCCAGGACGGTGAGCGAAGACTTCATTTTACTGTAAACTGAGATATTATTTATCCTGGACGTGCTGACCGCAGAACTCCGTCTTCTCCATCACCCGCTCGTAGATTCCCAGGTTGACGCACATGTCCCTGAGCTCCTCGTAGTTTTTCCAGAACGCCGGCGAGTGTGAGTACTCCTCGACCGTGCAGTGCGCGAGCTCGTGGATCAGGACATGGAAAATAACGTTCGGTTCGCCGTCCAGGCACAGCGCGATCTCCCCACCCTTGTTGGTGTTGGTCCCGACGGACTCGCTCATCCAGCGCTTGCCGGTGAGGGGAATGTGGCGCGTGAGCATGTGAAACTTTTCGTTGCCCGTCTCCTGCAGGTGTTCCCTGAGGGTTTTGTACTTTTCATTGACGATCCTCAAGTTCTCCGGCTGCTTCGTGGTGACGAAGAGCGCGATCGCGAGGATGATGAGAACGATCGCGATCATCATCTCTTAGAGTACACGAAGATAAATTTACTGTAGAGTTCCGATATGGGATTTCCCTCCAGACCCTCCCAACTCAAGAGCGTGAACCCCGCGTCCTCGAGGTGGGTCACCAACAGGTCCTTGTACGCGACCGGCTCGGATCTCGGCCCGTCCGCGTAGAAAGGCGTGTCGACCAGGTGGACGAATAACTTTTCACCGAACCCCCCGTTCCCGTGTTCCTTGAGTTTGAAAAAATTACCGCGGTCGTCCACCAACGGCGTTTTGAACACGATCTTCTCCGAATCGGGGATGATACCCACCAGATGCCCACCCGGCTTGACGCGTTTTCGAATCTCACGTATCGACGCGTGGAAGAGTTCCTTCGTGGCGAATATGTAGTGCAACGAAAAGTTGTAACACACGATGTCGTGTTTTCTGTTGGGACAGGCGCGAACGTCCCCCTCGTAGAAGTTTACCCGTATTCGCATGTTCTTGGCGCGAGAACGTGCCTCCACGAGCGCACTTGGTTCGGGGTCGCACATGCTGATGTTCGCGCCGCACCTGTGCCATTTCTGAAGGTCGCCGCCGAAACCGCATCCCACGTCCAGTACGCTGTTTCCCTCCCTCGTGACCGCCTCGATCAACGATCGCTTGGCCTCGTTGTGGGTCTTGCGTAGCTCTTCCATGCTTTTCTTTGACGCGTAAACTTTAACTTAAAGTTTTGGGACTCGATATGTATAGAAATGTCCCTCACTCAGGATTACACCACCGTTCCCGGCCAGCTGTATGCGTGCCTCTCCGTCGTAGGCCCCGAGGCTCCGCAGAAGAACGAAAAGTTCGGCATCAAGATCCGCGGTGCCTTCTCCAACAGAGACGAAGCCGCTAACCACGCGAAGCGACTCCAGAAGGAGGATCCCACCTTCGACATCTACGTCGTCGACATGTACAAGTGGCTCCTGATCCCCCCTGACCCAGCCGCCATCGAGGATACCAACTACACGAACGAAAAGCTCCAGGAGATCATGACCGGCTACCGCGACAACCAGGCACAGGCGGCTCGAATGTTCCAGGAGAGAAAGGACGGGATGATCTCGGGAACCAACCACTTCACACCCGGGGATGATAACTCCAGGTTCTACACCAAGTCCGACGAGGCTCCGATCAGCCACCCCGCGGAAGTCTTGGAGCGCCTTCAGAAGGAAAAGCCCGACGCTCCCATGGAGGAGCTGGTCAAGGAGGCTGACGAGATCGTGGCCCAAGAGGTTGCCGAAAGAAAGAAAGAGCGTGAGAAAGAATCGACCGAGGCAAAACTCGGGGAAATCACCGAAGAAGGCGGTGAACCTGAAGTATCCTCCTCAGCTTAAATAAATATGTAATACTATTAAAAGATGTTCGCTATTGTCTTAACTGTACTCGCAGTCGGGGCATTCTTCATTTTGTTTTTTAAATCGCCGATGCGTTTAAAAAACAAAGTTATCGAGAAAGAGGAGGCGGTCGCACCACCCGCGGCGGTCGGATTCATCGAAGATACCGGCCTGGAAACATACGGGGCGGTTTTCAAAAAGGGGGACATGGGAACCTTCATCGCACACGACACGCTTCCACGTGGAAGCTGGATGAGCGGGTCGCCGTACCTCGAGGAGACCGTCGAAGCTTAGGCGTACCGGAGAATGACCGGTTGCATAGTTTTCCCCATGAAAAAGCCGAGTAAAAATACAGCGAACGCTATGATCCACGTGGATTTATCGACGTTCTTGAACAGGTCGACTGATTCTTTCTCCTGTTGAGGGACATACATTTCCGGGTGTGGCGGCGCCTGCATGTAATATTGCTGCTGCGGCTCTTGAACTGAATTTTCGTTTTCTTCCTGATTGTTTAGGGGGTCGATGTCAGGGTTGTACTCGATGGGGTTGCCCATGTCAGATTCCATCATATTACTACTAACACCGCTCTATTTTTTTAAGCTTATTCTGACTCACTCTCATCCTCGTCGTCGACGATGAAATCCTTGAGGTTACCGTTCTCGTCGGCGTCGTCATCATCGTCGTGCTCCCCCTCGTCGTCACTCTCGTCCGAGTAGCATTCGTCTTCGGTGTCTATGTCGGAACCGATATCGGTGTCGTGGTCCTCGCTGCAGTAATCGTCGTCCAGGGCATTCTCTGCTGGAATGAATACGACCGGTTTTTTAACAGCTCGTCCGGATCTTGTCGTCAACGTTGTCATCTATACTGTACACCCCATTATTGTTTAAGTAGATTAACGATGTTAGGGGACAGCCTGTGTGTCCTGGGCTTCGACTTTTTGCACACGGGGCACGCCTGGACGATTTGACCCTTCTTCACCGTGTACGTCATCAGCTTATCGTGCCTCTCCCCGACCGTTTCACAAAACCTCGAGGTCGTCGTCACCGAGAGCGCCCCACCTTTTTGCCGTTTTATGTCCACGACCTTCGTACCCTCGTCCACCTTCATCCATCTGTTCATGAAATGTTCGATCTGGGATTTGACGTTCGGCATCGGTTTATCCATGTACTTCCTGATTTCCTTACATTTGGAAATCTCAGCCTTGTTCGGGTACAGCGCTTTCGCGATATCCTCGGAAAGTTCGTGTCTCCGCCCGACGAAATCTTTACAGAATCCGTCCGCGCGGCCGTCGAGAGTCGGGCACGTGCAGAAACACTTCTGCAGAATGTGTCTACCGCTGACCAAAAACCAGACGTGATTCGAACCGTGTTTCCTCTGAATATTCTCACACCACTTTGAAGTGCTGGAGAGGAGAAACGTGTCCTTGCTCTTGTACATCTTAGTCAGGAACGCATCTCCCTGACCGGGCATGTTTTTCTGTATGAACGTCTCCAACCGATTCTGCAGGACGCTGTCGTGGATCTCGTCTTTGGTCTGTTCAGTCGAAAACGAACCTTCCTTTCGCTGTTTCGGTTTCGGTAGGGCCTCCGCCGTCACGGGTTTTTCGGTTCTGACCGCCGTGGCTTTGAGGATCGCCGTGTCCGGTTCAGACGGGATCCTCGAGAGTGACGAAAGCGGCCACGTGTACTTGAACAGCGGGAGGTACATACCCTCGACCACCCCTTTCGCGAGTTTGTGCGACCAGGGCATACGAAACCCGCTCCCCTTGGTCCGGCGCGCGGGGTCGCCGTAGACGCTCGAGTCCACGATCGCGTCCCACTCAGTTCCTCGGTCGTAACCGAAGAGATCGGAGATGATGTATTGTCGCAGGTACACCGCGGCGGTCTGTTCGACAACGAAACCCGGCCAATTGAGGTGCACACCCGTCTTGATTTTTTCACCAGCCTTCTTGGGTTGCGCGACGGACACGATACACTCTTTTCCCCCGAACTTTTTCACGCATCTACATATCACGGTGGATATCTGACTGATCTCGTCTATGCCGAGACCGTCGTCGGCTTTGTAATCGAGGTCTACGAAAAAGTTATACGTCGGGGTTTTCTGTTCCACGACGAATACTTTCTCGTCAGCTTGCACAGCCTCGATGTATTTGTCGTAAAATTCGTCCAATCTATCATACGGCACGGACAGGCATCCGCCGTCCAGGAGCACGTGTGATGGGTTGGGGACTTTTCTCAAGAAGCCGTTCTGGGAACACCAACTTTTGAACATACTTACTTTACATACATATTAATCCTCGTCTCTAAACCAGTTCGACGAACAGGAGACGTCCTGATAAATCTTCGTTTCGCTCAGTTCCTTCTTAAAGGTGAGGAGTTCGTAGACGGTCATCTTCTCATTTTCCCTGACCCAATCCTCGATCTCGGAGTCGCACAGACCCCGGTTCTTCTCGAGAAGTTCAGAGATTTGTCTCAGTATGAAAGCTTTCGATTTCATTATTTTATACTGAAGGTTTTTCTATCGGGGGTTTGCATGCACCTGTAAAACTCTGGATTTTTAATGACATTATCTATGATCAACTTCCATCGCTTACGCGAATTAAACTCGGGGAGTGTGTCGTAGCTCATGTGATCGTTCTCGTCGAAGGTCTTGCGAATGGGTTGGTTGTGTAGTTTTTTCAGTTGCATCTTGGCCTTCTCCTCGTAGAATCGCTTGACCTGTCCGTGCTGCTCCACCCTGTCGTAATCCACGAAGAACACGAAACAGTTATACTCGAGGTCCACCGTGGGACTTTCCTTGACTGTAAACTTGAAATCCATGTACTCACCGTTTTTCAAGTTGAGAACCCCGCGGGTCTCCTCCTCGAGTTCTCGAAGCGCACACCGGATCGGGTTGGTGATTTCCCTTCGGCGACATCCGCCCGTGACAAAAATCCAATCTTTGAACCGCCAATCGCGCACGGTCAAGAACCGCGGTTGATCACCGTTGAAACTAACTGGTATCGCTATGGCCTTGTGCTTTTTCATCGCGCATGCGCGTTTCTACAATAGGCTGACATTCTTATTCCTCGGATTTTTCTTCCACCTCCTCGGCGACGAGCGCGGGTTCTTCTTTCGCACCGCCGCCACCGCTGGACTGGGAAAGATGGCGCGCGACGTGCGCTGAGAAAACCTTGAGCTCGTCGACCTCCTGCTTCGCCTTGTTCAGCTCCCTGAAGAGGAAGACGAGGCCGGCGATGCAGGCGATTGCGGCGATGGTGGTGAGAATTTCACGGTCGATCGGGATCATTTACTGTACCTACGATTTTTTCTTTTAAGTAGTGATCACGCCCATGGAAACCCTGTCGTCTTTCGGACACTGGTACGGGGTGGTTGCGAATTGCACGGCTTGGTAATGCGTGGCCTGGCACGATTTCTCGGTCGGCGGCGTGGGCTGACCCACGAACTTCTCGAGAGTCTGTGACCTTGGGTTATACGTCAATACAAAGACGACTGCTAGGAGGAAGATTGTTTTCCACATACTTACTATTTAGTTAGAATATAAAAGGCCAGCCATGCCGTTCTCCACCCTGAGTACGTTGTAGTTGACGGCGTAGATGTCCTCGTCGAACTTACCGACACCAGCACCGGCGTGGCCTGCGGACTGGATCCGAGCCGAGTCGAGTCGGCTGAAATTTAGACTACCGGTGGGCTGGAGCTTCGCAGCGTCGAGGCAGAAAGGCACGAAGAAAAGATTCGTACCCTTGACACTGGAGTTTGACGTGTGGTAGTAGAGGGGCACGGACGTGAAGTTGGGATCGGCGAATTTGTAATCGCCGATATCAGTACCGTTGATCTGGAGCTTGAGCTTGTTCGCCTCGTGGAGGATGGACATGGCGCTGCCCTTAGCGGCGGCGAGGTACTTGATCGGGTGATTGTAGTTGAGTTCCTGGATCAGGCTCTTGGACGCGATGCTCTTCTGGACCTGGGTGATGAGCATGTTATGGGACCCAGAGCTGAACGCGGCGCGCTCGTCGGTGTCGAGGTACGCGAAGTTTGCGTAGACGTTCCAGCCCCAGCTCGAGGCGCTGCCACCCCAGGTGATGCGAATTTCGACGTCGTGGTACTGGAGGGCCACCAACGGGAGCGCGCTCTGCCAGTTCTCGCAGAAGCTGAACCGAAGCGGGTAGAACTTGGCAGTACCCGCACCGTCGTAGAGACCACCGGCCACGGACTTGGAGAAGTTAGTGGCGGAAAGGGTGGGCGCGATGAGCGTGGAGTACGTGGAGTCCTGGGTGTCAACCACTTGACCGCCGATCAAGAGCTCGACCTTAGAGATTAGGGTGGTCCAATCAGAGACGGGTGCCGTGTCGGCGTCGACGACGACGTAGGGTGCGAAGTACACGTAGTTGAGAAGGTCACCCTTGCGCTCGAAGCGCACGGTGGACATGCCGTTGTTGTTGACGTTGCCCTGGATGACCTGACGCTCGCAGGTCTGACTGAAATTTGTGTGTCGTTTGTACGTTGAGCGAAAGAAACTAACTTCGGGGGCGCCGACGAGGTGCGCATCCTGAGCGCCTACGGCGACGAGTTGGGCGATTCCGCCGGACATTTTATACTGTATACTGACATAATTTTTAAGCCTGTTCGAGTTGCTCGATTCTTTTCGTGAGACTGAAAACCACGTTCTGGAGGAGGGTGACCTGCGACGCGATACCCGCGAGGTGGTCGAGGTCGACGCTCACGGTGGACCCCCCGCTCGGGTTGACCGTAGGTTTTTCGGGCCACACGGGGTTCTCCGGGTCTTCGGTGAGCGAAGGGAGGTCGCGGAGCGCCTGGCGGTACCGCGTCCACTCGTCTCTCATCTGATTTGGGATATGGTAATCCGTGGAGAAAATCCAATCCACCTCGGCGAGGCGCTGGTTGCGTAATAACCGAATGAGTTCCATCGGATCCATCTCGTCGTATCCTGTCGTGGGTACCATTTATTATACCTTCACAATTTTTATCCAACGAGATAACCACTGAAACCGTTGTGTCTATCACCTCCTACGTAAAACGCATAATTGCTAGACGGTAAATACATCCCAAGAGTGTCACCGGCGTTCATCGGTACTATCCATTCACCCGCACCTGAGTATATGCTATATGGCCCCCGCGCCCAATACGAACCATTTAACCAAGGCCTTACCCAGAAAGGTTTACTGGTACTTTGACCGTACCCGTAACAGTGAAATTTATATGCACCGGTGATCGGAGCTGTAAATAAACCTGTGGATGCATCGTAACAGACACCCCTGTTATATAACACATCGTTGAAAACCGCGACCCCGGGGCCTATGGATCGACTCGAAGCGTTGCTCAGTTCCGCGTAAAAGGCGGGTTTTTGATTCGTGATTACACCGTCAACGTTCAAGTTCCCCCTCACATCCAACTGGGCTTCAGGGGCTTTCCCGATGCCGACGGCCGTGTCGCTGATGACCATGGACCGCCCAGTTCGGCCGAGACGGTACAACTTTTGGACCTCCGAGGGTTCGAGGACGACGTTGTAGAGTTTGTAATTTGAAATTAAACCCGTTAGACCGCGTGTTCCCGTATTCGTCGAGCCCAATGCTAATACTGCACCTTGCAAATTAAATGTCTGCTCGTTGTATACTTCACTTACCGGACCTGTACAATCGACACCATCAACATATATTCTACAGTTAGTAGTGTTGAAAGTTGTACCACCGTTGAATGTTGCGACTACGTGATACCATCTGTTCAGTTCGGCGGTTACAGTACTCGTAACCCACCCATTGTAACAATCAAATGTAATTCTATTAGGATAACTTGAATTACCAGAAAGAAGAACTCCTGATTGCTGCTGAAGATCAGCCGTTCCAGCTGCACAAACCCATGTATAATCAGTGGCATCAGTTGTTTGTTTAAACCAGACAGAATGTGAATGAACTGGTTGGGTGCCAATTAAACCGTGTGATCCCCTAACATTACCCCCCCCATTGGTAGTTTTAAAAGCCTTATCCGCTGGGGAGTATAAGCCACCGTTGTAAAACGCCCCATGATTCCCCTTCCCCGAGATATCTGTGGGTGAGGAATTGACGGTGGTATCGAAATCCACCAGCAACTTCTCGGGTCTCGGGGTTTCCGTATCCACGTCGTACCGCGAAACGCGGGGCACATCGAGGGACCTCCCTAAAGTCAGCGAACCCTTATCGAGGGTCGTGGGACCGGGGGTGCCGAAATAGACAAGTTCACCCATTTGCCAATGCATATCGGATGTTCCACTTGTTGGATACCGACTGGTTAAATTTGTACATACTAATCTTATATGCGAATAATATGATGTTGAAGTCAAACCGAAATTGGTAAGTTGATTTGAAATTGCCGTAGTTCCAGTAGACCCCGATGGTGAATTATAATCAATGGTATCAATTTGATACCAATCTTCGCCGTTATTACTACCAAGGATGATACCCCTTTGTAATGAGATTTGCCAGTAATTAGTTCTAGGAGCGATCGAAACAGCACTTAATTTTATGGGGTATGGACATATTAAATCTATCCAACCACCTGAGAGAACACTTCCATCATATAGGGTTGTTTTGGAATGGGTACTTAAGGGTCCATATGGTGCGACATCAGAATATCCAATACCTGTGTCTATCCAGAAATTTCCGGCACTGCCTAATTCTTTATTGAATGCTCTCCATGGAGCAAAATTGGCACTTATATGACCTCCATGTGCTACAAAAGCGCCATGCCCCTCCACCAACGTTTCGTAGCCCGTCAAGGCCCTAGGAGGATACTCCTGTTCCACTGTGCTCCCCGGGAATTCAATCTGACCCAAGGTTTTGAAATCCATGAGGACGTTGGACTCCACGATGATTTTAGAGGCTGACGTCAACTCTATGTTGGACGTGGCTTTGAAGGCGGTCGTCGCGTTGGTGAACTGGAGCGTGTTACTGGTGGTGTTGCCCGTGTCTGAGACAGACTGAAGTCCGTGCGAGGCGCTGACGATGGCTCCGCCGATGGTCATCCCCTGAGCGTGCACCGAACCGTTCCTGACTCGGAGGTTCGCGTCCTCGATGTTCAAGAAGTTGTTCGAACCGTTGACTGACATCTACTATTGAGGGAGGTTATTTCTTGCAAAGTGGGACTCGGTCCACTTTGGAGGAAATTTTTTATTGAAATGTAGCCCCTTCATAGAAGACGCTCACGGTGCTCGTGGAAATGTTAAAGTCAACTCCGCCAGTCCAATCTCTATCATAGGTTCCTGTATGAAACCAATATCCCCATAAACGTATCTGTGTACCACTCGTTTTCTGTCCATACGTTTGTGAACCACCCGATCCATTATTTGAACACCAATTTAATCTATGTACATGACCCACAGGTGCATTTTTTAACCAATATACCATACAATCAAAGTGTGAGCCACAAAGTTCGTTACCCCCTCCGTAACTCGATTCTGTAAATACCTGATTATCTCCACCCGTACCATAATTACCTATATGACTATTCGATGGTATAAGTGTATTCAAATAAAACCCATGACGATTCTTATACGTACTGGCATAATAATTAGTAGGAGTATTTCCCGTATAAAAAAATAAAGATTCCGTAAAATTAGGTCTACCGGTAAAAATCACCGGTCCCCGCACATCCAAAGCCGCCCGAGGCTCCGAGGTCCCAATCCCTAAACGCCCCGCCTTGAGGGTCATGGAGAGGTCCCCGTGTCCAAAGTCTTGCTTCTGGTAGGCGTAGAGTTGGTAGATCTCGTCGGAGGTCAGGGCCCGGTTGAAGAGGCGGAAGTTTGCGATGGAACCGTCGTAAGAGTCATTCGCTGATATGGTGGTTACAGCACCAGACGAGTTTATGTAGTTTCCTAATGCAACTTTAGCACCAGAATCTAAAGCTAAGTCAGTTGTTGTATTCGTATTCTCAACGGTGAATTTTCCATCCATATATAATTTCGAGTTTAAACCATCATAAACTATAGTCGCATGTGTCCACGTTCCAATCTCTGCTTTAATATCTGTATCTACACTTTCATTGGTAGCGCCTCCGTAAACATAAAATCTGTAATTTCCGGGTTTGATGGTTTCGCCTAAACCTTTAATTCTAAATCCTAAAGATTTGTCACCGGCGGCGTGTCCTATCATGACAATCGAATTACTTTGGGTACCACTCAAAATACTATTCGTCTTAAACCACACACTATATGACAATGGAGGATTACCGCTTAAGGATGTAGCTCCAGATACAATGGCATCCCCCGATCCATCAAATACGA
>Ga0181399_1000688_pt1 | contig 12383 bp, 14 predicted proteins | sample 22SPOviralmetaG_FD_130128 | JGI IMG/M metagenome (GOLD analysis project Ga0181399, IMG submission 130128) | Marine viral communities from the oligotrophic San Pedro Time Series (SPOT) site, San Pedro Channel, CA, USA - 22 SPOT_SRF_2011-05-21 | ecosystem: Environmental > Aquatic > Marine > Strait...
TAATATGTAGATGATTTATTAACATTTTATTTTATACTACATAATATGTAGATGATTTATTAACATTTTATTTTATACTACATAATATGTAGATGATTTATTATTGATATGATATTATTAACTTTCTTTAATATCATATAATTTTATAATGGATCGACCATGGAGTGTATACGTATTGGTACATCCAACAGACTGTACATACGTAGGAACATCTCCTGATGTAACTAGGAGGTTAAGACAACACAATGGAGAAATAAAAGGTGGGGCGAAGTACACCACATCTAAAACACCTCATTGGAAACACGCATGTATCATATCCGGATTTCAAAATAAAATCCAAGCACTTCAATTCGAATGGGCATTCAAACATGTCGCACCTAGGAATGCTGGTGGAATAAATAATAGATTCATCAAGTTATATAAGTTATTAGAGAAGGAAAGGTGGACATCCAAATCCCCATTGGCATATGATATTCCCCTTAATGTTACATATCTAATAGAATTAGAAACAAATATACCTGAATTACCATCACATATAGATATGGTATGTGGTTTAAATAAAGCATCATAGGATATATAATGTCTACTACGGTACCAATTGATCCATCTATTATGGATTTCTTTACTTTAACCGAAAAGGATAAGATTATAGTTATACGTATAGGGTTACAATGTTTGGATAAATCTAAAGAATGTTCTTCCGAAGAATGGAAATTAAAATTAGATGAATTAGAAAATAGTTATATGGATAAGTTACAAAGTTCAGAAAAGGAATTACAAACCCATCTAGAATCATTTCGTCAATATCAGCAAACATCGCGCGACATGACAAATGAACTTATCCAAGATGTTCGAAAAACAGAATATATAAAGTATGAATCCGAAATGACCCAATTAAAATCATCAATACAAGAAAAGGAACTGATGATTACAAAATTAAATTCAGAAATGATTGATTTTACAAAAGAAATAGATAACAGGTACAACAGTCGCATGTCTGATACAATCCATCGTTATGAATCTAAATTATCTGATTTACAACAAAAGATAGAACATCATCAGTTGTTACAAATGGACGAGATAGGAAGAAATAATAATTCAACTATAAAGGGAAGAGATGGCGAATTACTTGTTTATTCAAAGTTACAAAGTTTTTTTCCTAGATCAGAAATAGAAGATACACACAATACTCCACGCAGAGGGGACTTTATCGTTCGCGATGATGGTTTAACAATCATGATGGAAATAAAAAATTATTCAAGAAACGTACAGAAAGCAGAGATTGATAAATTTTATAGGGATTTGGGAGATGTATCGAATAAGGATATTCAATGCGCTATATTTGTTAGTTTGAAAAGTGGAATATGTAACCGTGAAGACTTTGCGTTTGAGATATATAACAACATACCTATTTTATTTATTCATAATTTACAAAATCATATGGAATCATTAGTAATCGCATCTGGGTTCTTTAGAATGATAACAGGCAATGATATAGATCTGACAAAAAAAGAAATCATAGATCATTATAAACAGTTATCGGTGACATTAAAAAGAAATTTCACAAAACAGAAAAACAGAGTAGAGAAATTTTGTAGGGAACAAATTGAAAGTATATCCGAACAAGAATTATCCATCATTGGATTATATAAAAAGGTACATATGAAATATTAATATTGATACAACCGTTCAACTATAATAGTTACAACCCAATCACTTCCCCTTAAATTAACAGGTATCCCAGAGTCATCTAATAATTTCAATCTAAGTTTTGATATGGATACAGGTCCGAAATATTTCCTCACACCGCCAGCGATGTCACCGCTATTTAATACCATGGGTGCCGGACGCAAATTCGGATAAACTGGTATAACGGTAATGACATCAGTTGGTGTGGGAGATAATTCTTTTGATGTTACATTAGAATTTAACGCAATCTCATTGATTGTGTACATCTGAGGAATAGTGAGTCCAATGGGTTGGTCTCGGGCATATAGAAGAGTTGATGACGGATCACAAACATTAGGCGCAACGGTCTTCCCGACATAATCAGGTAATTGTATCTTTGTTTTTGTAACATCTATACCAACTAAACCACCATTATCTCTGTTTTTATTGAAATCATCCAGAACCAATGTGAGATGTTTGGTTCCATCTAGAGATGGACTAAATGGCAATGTATATGTAACCGAATTAGTAGGTCGATAATCCAAAACGACAGAATCTTCATGCCATCCGAGTACCCTACCCGCATTCAAATAACTAGATTTTCCGATTGAATCTGCTTCACTATAAAATACAAAGTTTAAATTTGTATTTGTTCTTATTTCAGTTATGATAAGTTTATTTGTTGTGGTATCAATATCCCATGTAACATTTCCTTCCATCATAATATTCAGACGTTGTGAAAGGGTTACAATGGTGTAGTTCCCAGATGGAATAGTGTACGACTCAGCATTAAAAGTAAACGTACTGTTTCCAATATCGTCATCAATTGCGTACCATGTTGTGGGTATATAAATATTAGAGATACCAATGGATATTACATTCTGGAGTTTTTCCGACAAATTTACAGTGTAATCACTTTTATATGAAGTGTCACATTTATCCCGAAAAAATTCACAGAATCTACTATCTAAACACACGATGCTTTCTATAGTATTAACACGTGTTGGATTGATTGTCCCAACCGAATAAGGAGATTGATACGTTGATGTAACATTTTCAGTTGTAATGGGCACATTATTTGAACTATCTTTTCCATCTATTGGTGTATCATAATCGGTTTTCAAATCTTCTTTAAGAATATCAGAAACCAACTTTATGAAATCACTTGTCTCGTTATCTACGAATTGAAGATCATTCACAGTTTTATCGATATCATCGGATGTATAGTCATCTGGCAATTCCAATAAATTAACCAAACTTTCAATTGTATAATTATTGATATTTAAATCCATATATAAATGAAACAAATATAATCTTTATATAAAATTGATATAGTTTAGTTATTCATACAAACGTCAAGTATCATGTCGTGTACCATCTGCTGCTCTGATTACAACAAGTCTACGCGCAAGTGTATCACATGCCCTTCGGGTTGTGAATTTTCAGCATGTAAAGAATGTATTCGGACATATCTCACCACTAATACAAAAGATCCCCACTGTATGAATTGTTCTGCGATGTGGAGTTTTAGATTTTGTTCTGAAACGTTGAATAAATCATTTATGACATCTCAATATACAGAACATCGATCCGGTATTCTTCTTGAACGAGAAATCAGTATGATTCCTGATACGATGGAACTTGCTGGACGTAGACAAACTATCAATACTATTAGAAAATCTCAAAGGGATTTAGTAGAGGAACGGAATGCATTGGCAAAACAAATGGCGATTATTAATAATAAATACGCAAGGTTAAATGAGGAAATATATATTCTTGAGCGCAAAACAAAGAGTGAAAATCGAAAATTCATAATGCCTTGCCCAGGCGATACGTGTAGAGGGTTTTTGTCAACACAGTATAAATGTGAAATTTGTTGTTTGTGGACGTGTAAATATTGTTGTTGTATCATTGGCGAATCTAAGGACATTCCACACGAATGTAGCGAAGAAGCGGTGGCAAGTGCTGAACTCATTAAACAAAGCACTCGACCGTGCCCAACCTGTGGTATACGCATCACTAAAATCAGCGGTTGCGACCAGATGTGGTGTGTAGAATGCCGGACCGCCTTTTCTTGGAATACAGGGGCGATTGAAACGGGAGTTGTTCATAATCCTCACTTTTACGAATACCGAGAAATAAATGGTGGTGCTCGTGCCGGCGGTAATCGACCACTTACGATGTGTGACAATGATAACGTAGTTCCATTCCAAACCTTTTCGCAAACTGTTCTTATCCCTATACAACGATTTTACGATAAAAGGGGAGACGCGATACCCAATGAAGTTGTCGTGATTCCATCCGTATACGCCATTTACGCACATATGACCCATTATGAAATCGATGGTGCCAGAAGAGATATACGTGGATATGGAAATAATGAATATCATCGGGTTGAATATATCCTCGGACACATTACAAAGGAAGAATTCAAGTCAATTATCTCTAATCACGACAAAAAAAGGCGGAGATTAGTTGAGGTTACAAATGTTACGGAAGTATTCTGTGAAGTATCGAAAGATGTGATAAACTCTATTACAAATTTCCCTACACCAGACATGGATGATTTAGATGAGTTAATCAATCATATATTTGTATGTTATACACAACTAAACAAGATTCGTGAATATTGTAATAGGCAATGGCAGGAAATAAGTGCCGCAAATGGTATTACAACCCATTACATTACAGAAATGTTTGGACTTCAGCGCCAGAAATGCGGGATTAAGGAGTTACATAATCAGCGGATGAAAGAGGCATCTCATTAAACACGTTACGGAATATAGTTGTAAATGAATATTTAGGGTGTTTCATGATCAAATCGGATTTCAATATCTGGACACCTAAACCCCTTTTATAATGAGTTTTTCCATAAAATAATATTTTTTCCATTTCTTTGATAGCATCTAATATATGTTGTTGCGTTATATCGGAAGCATCGATTCTTCTTTTACCTACGAATATTTTTCGATTATAATAACCATATTTATATATGTTGTATTTCTTGGTATAGTCTGGTCGGTTTGTTATCATTCCAATACCAATTATCTTATTCTCATCGTTGTTCATTTCAACAACGATGAGTTGTTCACCTGACGTACATACGATGTCCTTGGGTGAACCATAAATACATCCAGACCAATCGTTTTCTTTTCTCCATGTGGTGTTTTCGTAATATGTTTCATTTGTGAACCTGGTGATTGCTAACAATGGCATTGAAATGATATGATAGTAAAGTCCATATATAATTTCAATTATATTTACAAACTTAAAAATGTCCCTTATCTAATAAAATAGAAATGGAATGATACCAAACTGAATAAGGTTACAACATAATGATATTGTCCAAATCGCAACAACGAGGAATGGAATTATTCAAAGAGGGGAAAAATATATTCATATCAGGACCCGCTGGCACCGGAAAGTCGCATTTAATCAGTGAAATATACAAGGAATGTCGTGGAAATATACAGGTGTGCGCCACAACCGGATGCGCGGCGTCTCTGTTACAATGCGTTGGAGCAAAAACAATTCACTCGTGGTCTGGAATAGGATCAGGTGTAGGATCATCGCGCGACGTCATATCACGAATCAATACCAACAGGAAAACCATAAACCAATGGAAAAAAATTAACATACTTGTCATTGATGAGATAAGTATGTTATCTGCTAAAACATTTACTTTACTAGATGATGTTGCCAAATCTATCCGAAATAATCCATACCCATTTGGAGGGATTCAAGTGATTTTAACTGGAGACTTTTACCAATTGCCTCCCATTGGAAACCAAAACGATCCGATGTCGTGCGCCTTTTGTTTTGAAAGTGAAAGATGGGGAAGCACCATTGATCAGGTCATTGAACTAACAACGTGTTTCCGACACGCAGACGAGTTGTATGCCACCATTATGAATGAGGTTCGCATTGGTGTCATGACTAAGAAAAACAACGATATATTAAAATCTCGGGTGACAAAATGTGATAAAGACCGCCCGCATTGTATCATATATCCAAATCGTTACAAAGTGGATCGTCTAAATAACGAGCGTCTCCATAAATTGGATCCAGAAACACAACACACATACACTCCCATTTCGTCTAATCCTAGATATAGTGTTCATCGCCACGAACCTGTTGAACTGCGGGTTGGGGCAGAAGTGATGTGTACCGCAAACATAGAAACGTTCGGAGTACATTATCTTGTCAATGGTACACCTGGAAGAGTGGTAGCATTTCGCGATGAATTACCGGTTGTTTCGTTTAGAAGTGGAATTACACGGGTAATCGGTCATCACGAATTTCCAACTGAAATAGAAGATGTTCATGTCATTCACATACCATTGATGTTGGCGTGGGCGATTACCATACACAAATCTCAGGGGATTACACTTGAGTCTGCGGAGATAGATGCCGGATCTGGAATATTTGAATGTGGACAGACCTACGTTGCTTTGTCGAGGTTGAAAACGTTGGACGGATTGTACCTTTCGGGGTATGACGTTTCAAAAATAAAGGTAAACAAAAAGGTGAAACGATTTTACAAAGAATTATCGACCGAATAATTTATGTACAGTTGGGAACGATGCACTGTTTTGATTTATTTAAACTATTCTTATATTTTTTTCTCGCTAAATATCTATCATATGAACCGTGTTTTACGTCGACACCGGTGCCACCAGGAGTTGATCCGCCAGGCGAACCTGCTAGTCTCGGTCTAGATGTTCTGGATCGTTGAACACTTGCCACAAGACGGTCACTGGACTGATTCCATCGCATCATTGTCATGGTTGGTTGGTTAGACCGTTTCCCTAATATAGCACGGGTCTTTAATTGTGACAGGTGTTGTGAAGATGGTAACGATGTCTGTTTGTCTATCTTCAATTGATTTGATTCAGTATCTAATGGTCCTGAAATGCGCCGACACCATCGGTAATTGCGCAACATACTTGATCCACATTTGACATACTCGTCACTAGGTAACTGATATTCAAATATACATTCGCCTTCATTGGGGTAATGTCTAATCAATGTAACTGATTCCATTATAATATGCCACGATTAAATTATTTTAATAGGGTATAGTAATTATGTACAATATCATTGAACTTTCAGATGATAATGTTTATCAATTGTTTGATTCCATAGAAGCAACGAGTGAATCTATTATACACAAATTATCTTCATGTAAAAAGAAAAAAAGGGCGACCCGTACGAGACGGGTGAAAAGAAAATTGAACAAAAACAATAAGAGATCTGTAAAGAGACACTAACCCACCATGCTACACATTGAGAACAGTCATGACCGCGACCGGTTCATTTCCTTCCAGGAAATCGGACACAAGTACACGATAAACGGCGAAACTGATTATACGTCGGTTACCACCTTAACCCATAGTATATTCTCTGAATTTGATGCTCACTCAGTGATTGCGAAAATGATGTCGCGTGATTCGTGGTCTTCAAGTATTTATTTCGGTATGACTGAAGGCGAGATCATTCGTCAATGGGAAGATAATCGCAACGATGCTGCCAAAAAGGGGACGATGTTACACAAAATGATCGAAGATTATTACAATGATGTAGAAGTTGATTATACCACAATGGATGAATTTGTTTATTTCATGGCATTTGATCAGGATTATTCTGTAACTCCGTACCGAACAGAATGGATGATTTGGGATTCTAACATAAAGATTGCCGGGTCAATTGACATGGTTGCTAAAAATAGTGATGGAACGTTTACAATATATGACTGGAAACGTTCTAAACGCATCTACAAGGATGCCTTTGATGGCGCCCATGCGAATCTCCCTAGTCTCGCGCACATTCCAGATACCAACTTCTGGCACTACGCATTCCAACTTAATGTTTACAAATATATTCTCGAGACATCCTATGGCGTATCTATTAAGGACATGTTTATTGTTCAGATTCATCCAAGTCAAAATGGTTACAAAAAGATGAAGATACCCGATTTGGCGCGCGAAGTTGACCTATTAATATTGAATCGGGTTAACGATTTAAACACCAAATAAGATATAGATGTAATGGAATATCTATTATTTACGCCACTTAATTCATTTCTAATGTTTCTTGCGATTTTTTTATCGTCATACATGATTAAGCAGAGACCAGAGACAGATGAATCAGTTGATGACAGTGATTTGATTAAATGGTATGAAACAAAGGAGTCATGGGACAATATGGATCAGGACGTTTCCATAGATGAAAGCGTATTTACATCACTAATTGAACGAAAATTAGAATTTGATACACCCGATGGTAAAGTAGTGATGTGTTATCATTACAATGATAACTTATTTCTATATTGGACAGACCGAAAGGATGCTGTTTCGTATAATACATTGGTGAATACAGCATGTGAATATTCTGTCAATGTGAATGTGAAGAATATATTTAGCGAAGATAAAGATGAACCACCCGAGAATAATACATCAAAAGATGTTACAAAAAGTGTATTTATGAAACCAAAGACAAAACCAAAACCTCTTTATGTAAAATTAAATTCTTTTAAATATCAGGGACTGTTAAGCGAATACACGAGTGTAGACGATAAACCTGAACAAAGTAACAACATAATATCATGGAGTAATTGGAAATCAAAGTTTCTCTAACTATATTATATGACAGCGAGACCATTGCGTCAACGGAATCAGGAGACAATAAGTAAATTGTTAGGCGACCACATTGAGGCGCACAAGGCGAAGTATCCATCTCATTTTGATAATATGTTTGAAATGACGGATTCTACTACCGAGAATGCTCTATATGACAAAGGTGTTGAGAACATCGGCAACCTTGCTGCCGGTATAATAGGTGAATTGGGATCAAAGGCAATCAAAGGATTTGTTCAAAAATACATTGGACTTTTAAAAAATATGATCAAGACCACTTCTTTTCCAGAAATGAAAGCAGAATTGGTTAGAGGAGCAGTATACAATACCGATCATAATCTACTTCTTGCTCTAAATAATATGATAATCAATGAACTCGATACAAGAGATCCTGGCATCATTGATAACTTTTTGAAAGAACATCCAGATAATATAACCTATTTTCCCCAACAGATGTATGCTCCTGCTCCATGGATGAAGGCGCTTCCATCTATCCCGGCACCTAACCCAGTAGGAACACAAGATAATCCAATACCACCTAACCCAGTAGGAACACAAGATAATCCAATACCACCTAACCCAGATAAAACTGTTGCTCCGACACCTAACCCAGTAGGAACACAAGATAATCCAATACCACCTAACCCAGATAAAACTGTTGCTCCGACACCTAACCCAGATACAGGTGTTGCCCCGGCACCTAAACCAGATAAAATTGTTGCTCCGAAACCTACTAACCCACAACATCGTGAGACACAATTAGGTGGTATGAAAGGGGGATGCGGTGAGGTACCACCGTATTTTGTTTCCGGCAATAGAATTTTGCCATTGTGTCATTTACGCAATTTCCATACAAAAAAGGGGTGGGATAAGATAATAGAAGATGAAGAAGCAGTGGAGACGGATTGGTCTGAGGATGATCAACTTGGAGGAAGAATCAGGACCAAGCGAAACCCGACCAAGCGAAACAGGACCAAGCGAAACCCGACTAAGCGAAACAGGACCAAGCGAAACAGAACCAAGCGAAACCCGACCAATCAAAACCCGACCAAGCAAAACAGAACCAGAAAAAAATAAACTATTTGTAACCATTTGATCACGATGATATATTTGTAACCATTTGATCACAATGATATATTTGTAACCATTCTATAAAACCAATACTTTTTGTGATTACAAACGATGATCCCAAATGATCCTTTGCTATATCCAATACAATTTTCTCTTGATCAGTTAGTTGTATAATATACATATTTACCAATTCATCCATATCTGCCATTGATGTATAAAACAATTCACATTTTTATATATCAATTTATAATTAAAAATATTAAATATATAAAACAATATAATTATATGGATTATATCATATCCGCAAATAATGGAATTGGACTGACATACGATAACACACCCAATTATTCTATCAAAGTCAGAAGGATAACAAACGAGTTGTCACATGACATCAATTGTGGTGAATACGTGTCATCTTTATTGAATTATCATATGTATACAGATCCAATATTATCATCAAAATCATTGATATCAACACATGAATCTATTCCCGATGCTCTCGTCATTCGTTCCATAGAAAAAAGCGATGTAACGATCAAATCCTATTTGGAACGAAATGAAACAAAAATACCAGTTATTGTAACTATGTTATCGAATATATTGAGATTTTTATCATCAAATCATATAACACATACCAATATTCACTTTACAAACGTCATCATGAACATACATAACACACATCCATTACTCGGAGATTTTTCATATTCTATCATCCATAAACAATACACCAGTGTGGAATATATACCCACTCAGTACTGGAAATGCCCTTCCTACCATTTATTTTGTTTTTTAAGCGGTGATGATCCATCTAAACAGTTCACATATGATACAGCAATTGACTTGACACACGATATTGTCGACACATCATTAGGTGTGTCTCTTCCAATCCATTATGTAACTAATGTATCTAATATGTTACATAAACACATTGGTGAATCATATCAAGATATTATAAATATAGTTATGGAAAATTGTTACAAATGGGATATTTATTCAATGCACGTATTATTATATGAATGTACAAACGATACCATACACAACGATTGTAAACAATACATCATTGATCGAACCTCTTCAATTTTCAAATAAAATTGAAATAAAAATAACTGATTTTTGAACATTTGTAATTTTAGGAGCACTTTGGAACACGATGGAGAATCCAATCGATATGTCTATGGCGAAACGTCTTGGTCTCATTCGATATGACCATCAGCAAACGGGTGTGGAATGGGCGCTCGAGCGAGAGCACAATAATTTCAATCGTGTTTCTAACGGAGGAATGATCACGGATGAAATGGGATTAGGAAAAACGTACCAATTACTTTCAATTATTGTTTCAAATTTCAAACGGTCTACACTCATTGTTTTACCTCGGTCATTGATAGAACAATGGGAAACGATTATATACACCACTCTGGGGCATCGCGCATTTATATACCATGGAAAAAAATCATCAATCACAGTTTCGCAACTATCTCAGTATCCAATTGTATTGACTACTTATGGAATGATTTCCAATTTAACCAAATCATGTCACCAAATGAAATGGGACCGGATAATATTTGACGAGGCGCATATACTTAGAACATTTACCTCAGCAGTTCATCGGGGAGCAAAAAATCTACAGTCCACGTACAAATGGGTTGTCACTGGGACACCGATTCAAAACCGGAAAAAAGATTACCACGCCCTATGCGACATCATCGACATCCCATCGTCTATCTACAAAAAGGACGAGTGTATTCCAATGATTGTAGAGTCGTGTATCTTACATCGAACACTTGAAGATGTAGGCATTAAATTACCACAATTACATACGACAACAATCCATATCAATTGGAAAGGACCATCTGGAAAATTATTATCAAATGAATTACACGGCGCCATTCGAGATGGATCGATGTATCCTAAGATAGGATTGTACGTGAAAGCAAAACAGTGCTGTGTAATGCCGAACCTTGTAAAGACAACTGATCTAGAAGAGGATGGTATGATTTCTCCATTTGATTCAATGGATTCGTGTGATAAATTAACCACTGTAATTGATTCTATCCTAACGAGACACGCTGATACAGGTAATAGGAAACTAATCTTTTGCCATTATACCAAAGAAATGGATTACATTTGTGAACGATTAAGTGAAACGATGAAGGTGTCCATATTGGATGGACGTGTATCTAGTGGAATAATGAGACTACAAATATTGACAGAATACAATGACGCACTCATCATCCAATATAATTCTGGATGTGACGGTCTTAATCTACAGGAATATACCGACATATATTTTGTGAGTCCCCATTGGAACCCAGCAATCGAGGATCAAGCAATTGCTCGTTCATGGAGAATAGGACAGACAAAACCAGTCAATGTGTTCAAATTCAAAATGGGGTTGATCGAGAACGAATTGACTATGGACCATCTTATTAATCGATGTCAACACGTGAAGCGCCATGATATGTTGGCGTTACAAGAAGCAACCGAAGAAGATGTTGATATGGATGAAGAATGTGTGATATGTCAGTGTACAATCTCTAAACACACAAGTGATAAACATCCGTGTGGTCACATGTTTCATAGGGATTGTATATCACAATGGTTATCGAAGAATCCTACCTGCCCTATATGTAGAGCAATTATTTAAAATATTTCATTAATATATAACAATGGATCGGATAGATTTGTGTAGAATCCTACCAATTTCTAAAGAAATAGAACCAATACTATCAGAGTTACAAAGGGAATGCCCACCAGAGTGTATTGATGGGAGACCAGTCACGAAAAAAATGATTGAGGATGCGGTGTATGCTGTAAATAAGTTGTTTGGTAGTGTCATTAGAATTAATCCTGGTGCTCTTCAGGAGGAATTTTCTGGTCTTAGTAAGAAGGGTAATTGGGGTACCAAAAGTATAAAAGGCAAGAGGTCCAAAGGCAAGAGGTCCAAAGGCAAGAGGTCCAAAGGCAAGAGGTCCAAAGGCAAGAGGTCCAAAGGCAAGAGGTCCAAAGGCA